>Ga0247608_10000053_pt1 | contig 221479 bp, 186 predicted proteins | sample 176DNAGHGlowgp2_FD_193490 | JGI IMG/M metagenome (GOLD analysis project Ga0247608, IMG submission 193490) | Sheep rumen microbial communities from Palmerston North, Manawatu-Wanganui, New Zealand - 1766 DNA GHGlow gp2 | ecosystem: Host-associated > Mammals > Digestive system > Stomach > Rumen... | reverse complement strand
GCCAAGCCTGAGCGTCGTCAGCGTGGAACACGATCTGACCGCAGGCTGCACCAGGAGATGCAGGCAGACCCTGAGCGATTACCTTAGCTGTAGCCAGTGCCTTCTTGTCGAATACGGGGTGCAGCAGTTCGTCGAGTTTCTGAGGCTCGCAGCGCATGATGGCAGTCTTCTCGTCAATCATACCCTCGTGGAGCAGGTCGATAGCGATCTTCACCATAGCGGCACCTGTACGCTTACCATTACGTGTCTGGAGGAACCAGAGCTTGCCCTCCTGAACGGTGAACTCCATATCCTGCATATCGTGATAGTGGTGCTCCAGCTTGTCCTGGATACTATTCAGCTCGTTGTAGATCTCAGGCATAGCCTCCTCCATTGAAGGATACTTAGCCACGCGCTCCTCCTCAGAGATGCCAGCACGCTCAGCCCAGCGCTGAGAACCAATCTTCGTAATCTGCTGTGGGGTACGGATACCAGCCACAACGTCCTCACCCTGTGCGTTTACCAGATACTCACCATTGAAGAGGTTCTCACCGTTGGCAGCATCACGGCTGAAGCATACACCGGTAGCAGAGGTGTCGCCCATGTTACCGAATACCATCGCCATTACAGATACGGCTGTACCCCACTCGTCGGGGATGCCTTCCATCTTACGATAGAGGATAGCGCGCTCGTTCATCCATGAACGGAACACAGCGCAAATAGCACCCCAGAGCTGCTCGATAGGATCATTGGGGAAGTCCTTGCCCGTACGCTCCTTGATGGCCTTCTTGAACAGCACCACCAATTTCTTCAGTTCGTCGACGTTCAGATCCTTGTCCAACTTCACACCACGCTCTTCCTTCACCTTTTCGATGATCTCCTCAAAAGGATCGATGTCGGTCTTGTTCACGGGCTTCATTTCAAGCACCACGTCACCGTACATCTGTACGAAACGACGATAAGAGTCGTAAACGAAATGAGGATTGTTGGTCTTCTTCACCATGCCTTCAGCCACTTCGTCGTTCAGACCGAGGTTCAGGATGGTATCCATCATACCAGGCATAGAAGCACGTGCACCCGAACGGACACTGACGAGCAGAGGATTCTCCTTGTCGCCGAACTTCGAGTTCATCAGTACCTCGATATGCTTCACGGCTGCCATCACGTCATCCTGAAGCAGTTCCATGATCTTCTGCTGACCCACCTGATAGTACTCGTTACAGCAGTCTGTAGTGATTGTAAAACCTGGAGGAACGGGAACACCAATCAGGTTCATCTCGGCGAGGTTTGCACCCTTGCCGCCCAGTTCCTCACGCATTTTTGCATTACCTTCGGCCTTACCGTTACCGAAGAGGTAGACTCTTTTTTGGCTCATACGTCTGTTACTTTAATATTTGAATGTTTATAAATTGTTTTTATTTTAATTCCGCAAAGTTACTATAATTCCCGCACATACACAAGAAAAATGCGCAAAAATTGGGAATTTTAATATTTATTCGTAACTTTGCACCCATTATGGCAAGAAAGAAGAAACCATTACCGCTCCTTGAGGGCGTAACGATTGAGGCTGTTGCCGCCGAAGGGAAGTGTCTGTTCCACTGGAACGATCTGGTGGTGTTTGTACCCTTCTGCGTGCCCGGCGACGTGTGCGATGTGCAGATCCGACGTAAGAAGCATTCCTTCGCCGAGGGCGAGGTGGTACGCTTTATAATATATAATAATGTACGCGCGACCCCCTTCTGTCAGCACTTCGGTGTCTGCGGAGGCTGTAAGTGGCAGAACCTGCCCTACGAGGAACAGTTGAAGTTCAAGCAGCAACAGGTATTCGACCAACTCACCCGTATTGGCAAGATTAAACTGCCGGAGTTCCGGCCCATCCTCGGCTCCGTGCATACACAGGCCTATCGCAACAAACTCGACTACGGCTGTGCCAACAAACGCTATCTCACGAAGGAAGAGATAGCCTACTTACCCAACGACGAGAGCCAAAGCCTCAAGGACGTGCCAGCCATCGGCTTCCATATCACCGGGGCCTTCGACAAGATTCTGCCTATCGAGAAGTGCTGGCTAATGGACGACCTGCACAATCAAATCCGCAATGAGATTCGCGACTACGCCATCGCCAACGGCCTATCCTTCTTTGACCTGCGTGCCCAAGTAGGCTTACTGCGCGATGTCATAATCCGCAACTCCAATACCGCCGAGTGGATGGTCATCATCCAGTTCCACTACGACAGAAGCACCTCTGAAACCCTCGCTCAGAGCGAGGCGCAAGCCAAGGCACTGCTGCAACATCTTGCAGATCTATTTCCACAGATTACCTCGCTGATGTACCTCGACAACCAGAAGTGCAACGACACCATCGGCGATCAGGAGATACTTGTCTTCAAGGGCAACGACCATATCTTCGAACTGATGGAGGACCTGCGCTTCAAGGTTGGCCCGAAATCTTTCTACCAGACCAATACCGAACAGGCCTACCACCTCTACTCCGTCGCCCGTGAGTTCGCCTTCCTCGGAGAACCTAGGACTCCCCTAGGATATCCTAGCCAAAAGCCATTGATTTACGACCTCTACACCGGCACCGGCACCATCGCCAATTTCGTGGCCCGTCAGGCCAGACAGGTCATTGGCATCGAATATGTCCCTGAGGCCATCGAGGACGCGAAAGTAAACTCCAAGATCAACAGCATCACCAACACGCTCTTCTTCGCGGGCGATATGAAAGACATCCTCACCGATGAGTTCATCGCCGAACATGGTCGCCCCGATGTCATCATCACCGACCCGCCTCGTGCCGGCATGCATCCCGATGTGGTAAAAACCATCCTCCGCGCTGCTCCGCAGCGCATCGTCTATGTATCGTGTAATCCTGCCACACAGGCCCGCGACCTGCACGACCTCGACACCGACTACTACGTTGCCGCCGTCCAACCTGTCGATATGTTTCCCCACACCCCACATGTGGAGAATGTCGTCCTGCTCGTCCGCAGATAAATAAAAAAATAACCTGCCCTTATTGCATAATAAGGGTTGGTTATCATTAGATAAGGGTACCTTATTGCTGAAAGCATACACTTTATACAAAAAAGCCGAACCCGTGATTTGTCTTCAAAGATTTTCAGTATTCTCATACGTTTCGTGCGGAAAAATTTGGTCGTTTCAGGTTTTATTTGTATCTTTGTCCCCAAACAACAACTAAAAAGGATAAGGTATGACAATGAAGAAACTGACAGGGATGGCACTGCTGATGGCAATGACCATCACCGCCAATGCCGAAACGTTGGCAGAAGTTGAAGAAGTACAGGCCGAACATCAGGAGAAAGCTACCATTGAATTGCCCGCTTGGGTGAAGAACATCAAGTTCAGTGGCTACGGCATGCTGCAGTATCAGGGTGAAGACAAGGAGGGAGCACACAGCAACACATTCAACCTTCGTCTGGCCCGTTTCATCCTCGACGGTAAGATTGGCGACTTCGACTGGCGTGCACAGATTCAGGGCACTAACGCCACTGGTCCAGGACAGCCCACCGTACAACTCATGGACCTCTACGCAGAATGGCGCAAATATCCGGAGTTCAAGATTCGCGCCGGACAGTTCAAACGCGCATTCACCTATGAAAACCCCACCCACCCCATTACACAGGGCTGGCGCAGTTATGCAGACGTGATCAACCGTCTCTCAGGTTTCGGTGACCGAACTGGTGAGCGTTCTTCAGGTGGTCGTGACCTCGGTATCCAGTTCGCTGGAGACATCTTCCCCAATGCCAATGGCCGCAGACTGTTCCACTATCAGGTAGGTATCTATAACGGTGAAGGCATCAATATGAAGGATCAGGATAACCGCAAGGATATCATCGGCGGCGTGTGGGTGATGCCCATCAAGGGTCTGCGCATCGGTGCTTTCGGATGGACTGGATCACGTGGTAATATGTTCGACCCGCTGACAAATGAAAACCGCAGCGTGGAGAAGAACCGCTACGCACTCTCTATCGAGTATGATCAAAACGAATATACCTTCCGTGCAGAGTATCTGCACAGCCAAGGCTGGGGTGCAGCAGCCGCTGCCAGCAATGTACGTGAGATTGACTATTCGAAGGGCGATAAGGCTGATGGCTGGTATGTATTCGGCATCGTACCCATCATCAAGTCGAAACTCCACGCCAAAGCCCGTTACCAGACCTATCGTAGCCAGAAGGAATGGAGCAGTTCGGTGAATCAGGTGGAATGCGGTCTGAACTATTTCTTCACAAAAAATTTAGAGATACACTTGGAGTATTCTCACGTAAACGACCGTAATCTGGCCAAGCATAACTACAACCTGGTAGATATGGAATTTGATTTCCGCTTCTAACGGTTCCTACGGAATCCGCGGGTGAGAGCCTCCCACAGATGTGTCTTTTGCCGCAGGATTGTGATGGAATAAGCCGTGCTGACTAAGGTCAGTGCGGCTTCTATCATCCAATAGGCCATGCCATCGGTATTACACGTCACCCAATAGGCCACACAGGCAATCGCGAACTGTACCACAGCATAGTTCATCAGCACCCATGTGCAACGGTAAGCATAGCGAAAAAACGCAAAGATGTTGATCATCAGGTAGTCAAAGATATGAGCCACCACGATGCCGACACCCGCACCAAAGACACCCGCCAGACGGAAACCTATCGACACGGCAATAACCAACACAACGAAATAGGATGTCTCTAAGAAGAAGTAGGCTTTCGAACGGCGACGAGCCAGTGTGATATAGGCTACGGGAAGCGTCATCACTTTGAAATACATAGCCAGCACAGCCACCTGAGCCATAGCGATTACAGGAAGGAATTCCTTGCTGAACAATACGGGTATGAGCACCGGCAAGAGCATCATCAAGGCCATCAGCATAGGCGACAGAATGAGCAGCGACACCTCCATCTGCTTGTTTACCGTCTCGTTAGTGGCCTTAATATCAGCGGCAACACCCGAGAGACGAGGGTAATAGTCGGTTTCCATAGCAGAGAACACCATGCCGGCATAGGTAATGGCAATCATATAGCCGGCATTATACAAACCGACATCACCCAGTCCGCCTTCCAGATTAAGGTACGAACGGATAACCATCTCAGCACCACTGCCTACAGCGGCTGCCAGGACAAAGGCAACACCCAACTTAATCATATCCATGCCCTCTTTCAGGCATTCACGACGGAACGACAACTGCAAACGCTGCAAACGGTAAGAATAGGCAATGGTAACCATCATCGTGACAAAGGCAATCAACACAATGGCCGGAGCAACAGCACGCTGACCATACAGATAATAAAGAGGTACTGTCAGCACCACACCCAAGACGGCAGTAATCACCTGGATCCTGGCGATAGTTCCTAACCGGCGCTTGGCTTTCAATACAGCCATCTCACCACCTGTGATTGCAGACATAGCGACTGCAATACCAAGAAATGCAAAGTGAAGCGTATGGTTACCCCAGTTGAACGACCAGTCATTCATCAACGGACTAACCACAATACAGAACACGAAACCCAACAAGGCAGCTACGACGCTCCACGTACGAATGACCTTTATGTGATAGGTAAGCCCTTCTTCTTCTCCCCGTTCATGTAGTTCCGACAAACGGGGTATGGCACCAAAGGAGATACCCAGACCTGTACACTGGGAGGCAAAATTCTGCATTGACATTAACAGCGCATTAAAGCCCATACCCCCTGTCCCTAAGAACAAGGCCATAAACTTATTACGTACCAGACCGATGAGTATCGTCAAGCCTTGCACGCCACCAAAGAGACTGGTATATTTCAGTATATGATTATAGCCTTTCTCCTGCTCACTCATAAGCATTAAATGCTAAACGATTGCAAAATTACACATTTTCTTTCGTTTTTGCAAATATTTATATAACTTTGCAGAAAAATCAGAGGACTTGTATACATGACCATTGTATATGTCATAGAAAAGATGTCGGGTATAGGAGGTATGGAGCGTATCTTTGCCGACAAAATCAACTGGCTTTGCAAACAAAGCGGCATAGAACTGACGCTATTACTGATATGGAAGGATGCTCATCCAATAAGATACGCTATTGACGAACGGGTAAACATCGTCAAGTTGGAAGTACCGTATGTTAAAGGTGGTATCCTCCACCCGCTTGCCCTATACAGATACGACCAATTCATCAAAAAAGCAAAACCAGACATTACCGTGCTATGCTGGGTCATGGGGGCATTCTTAGGCGCCTATGGACATCATTTTGGAAAAATCATCTATGAGTCTCATACTGCAGCAACGATGATGAAGCATCGGTGGCTTGTCAACAAAATGCAATGCCATGTTGACACAGTGGTAACACTAACGACTCATGACGCCATGAACTTCCAGAAGGCACCAAAGGTTCAGGTTATTCCCAATTTTACGCTGCTTGACCCAACGCTTACACCATCGTATGAGTCAAGGCACTGCGTGGCACTGGGACGGCTTGTCTACCCAAAGGATTATCCACGCATGATTGCCATATGGAAGAAGATAACCGAAAGCCATCCAGACTGGATACTGGATATTTTTGGAGATGGTGAAGAAAGGCCTTTGATAGAACAATGCATAAAAGAAGCACAACTAGATGACAAGGTTGTGCTGCATGGAAATACGCAGGAAGTGGCAAAGGCCTACACCTCAGGAAGCATCTACCTGATGACCTCTCGCATGGAAGGATTCCCCTTGGTACTGATTGAAGCAATGACGTGTGGTCTACCCATTGTCGCATTCAACTGCCCCTATGGCCCCCAACACGTAGTCCAACATGAAATAACAGGTTACCTGATACCCTATGATAATGACGATGCCTATATAAAAGCGTTGTCTGCGTTGATGGATAATGTCCATTTGCGCAAACAGATGGGAAATGCCGCAAAGATTGTTGTATCACAATACTCATGCGAAACCATCATGCAAAAATGGATGAACCTGTTTCAAGAATTATCACAATAAAGCCGCACTTTGAATATATGTTGTTGTCTGTAATCATACCTGTATACCGTGTTGAAGCAACGCTCAAGCGCTGCGTGAAGAGTGTACTCGCTCAAAATGTGGATGACATGGAAGTCATACTCGTGGACGACGGTTCACCTGATGACTGTCCTCGTCTTTGTGATGAATGGGCGAAAAAAGACTCGCGCATCATTGTCATCCACAAGGACAATGGCGGACTGAGCGATGCGCGTAATGCCGCATTAGATGTAGCAAGCGGACGATATGTCACTTTTGTTGACAGTGATGACTGGCTGTCAGACAACACCCTGGAACCATTGATGAATATTATAGACAACTGCGACTTGCTGGAATACAGTATCGAAGGACGACTACAACTTCAAGACAGGGTCTATAAAGATATTGATGAGTATTGGATAAGAGAAAGGGCATACACCCACACATATGCTTGCAATAAGATTTATCGAAAAGAATTGTTTGATGGCACCAGGTTCCCCAAAGGCAAAGTTTTCGAGGACGCATACACGCTTCCTCCGCTATTGCGCAAATGCGACAAAGTCAAAACCAGCAGCCATGGTTACTATCATTACACGCGGAATCCACATGGTATTACTGCCAATGCTGATGGCGAGGCACTAAGGCATTTACTTGAAGCCAATCTTAACAACGGAATGCCGGTTGATGATTATTACTATATGCATATGGTCAATATCCAAATTGATGTCTGGGAGCATAACGGCTCCGATATCCTGCTGCCTAAAAGGAATATCAAACTTAATGGACTTACAGGGAATATGCGAATCAAGGCAATCTGTCTCAACACTTTCGGCATCTTGTTCCTATGTAGGATGAGCAAACTGCTTCATATCTTCAAAACACCGACAAGGATATAAAATGGCTATGAAAATACTACTCATTGGCGAATACAGCAGCGTACACTGGACACTGGCACAAGGGTTGCGACAGTTAGGACACTATGTAACGGTTGTTTCGAATGGCGACTTTTGGAAGGACTATCCTCGTGACATTGACGTGGCTCGTACACCTGGCAAAATCGGCGGTATCATATTGATGGCTAAACTCTACGCACTGCTTCCCAGGCTAAGGGACTATGACATCGTACAACTCATCAACCCCATATTCTTCGAACTGAAAGCCGAGCGTCTGTTCTGGTTCTACGACTACCTGCGTAAGCATAATAAGAAGGTGTTTATGGGCGGCTTTGGGATGGACTGGTACTGGGTACACACCTGTACCTACGACAAACCGCTCAGATACAGCGACTTCAATTTCGGCAGTGAGGTACGTACAGACCCAGAAGCCGTGCGCTTCCAACAAGAATGGTTTGGAACTGAGAAAGAACGCCTGAACAAATATATAGCCAACGACTGCGATGGCATCATCACAGGACTCTACGAATACTGGGTCTGCTATCACCCTGCCTTCCCTGAGAAAACCACGTATATTCCCTTCCCCATCCGTATGCCGGAATCGTCTCCGACAGAAAGAGCCAGCAAGTCGAAGGTGGTCTTCTTCATTGGCATCAACCGTGAGCGCAGTGCCTACAAAGGAACTGATGTCATGCTCAGGGCTGCCCAGAACCTGCATGCCAAGTATGCCCACTGCACGGAACTCAACATTGCAGAGTCCTTACCTTTCGCAAAATACCAACAAATGATGGAAGGCTCAGATGCCATTCTTGACCAACTATATGCCTATACCCCCTCCATGAATCCCTTGCTGGCTATGTCTAAGGGCATTATTTGCATCGGAGGTGGGGAACCAGAAAACTATGAGATCATCCACGAGACTGAACTACGCCCAATCATCAACGTAGGACCGACTTACGAGAGTGTCTATCAAGGACTCGAAGAACTCATCCTGCATCCAGAGCGCATCCCTGAACTCAAGCGGCAGAGTGTCGAATATGTACGGAAACACCACGACTACGTGAAGGTGGCCAAACAATACATAGATTTCTGGACAAAATAAAGGCTTTACGCAAAAAATAGAGGCTCTACAGAAAACCATAGAGCCTCTATCTTTTTTGCGTAGAGTACATTTATGCCTCAGCGGGAGCCTCAGCAGCAGGAGCAGCCTCCTGTGAGGGAGCCTCTGCAGCAGCGGCCTCAGCAGCCTTTGCAGCCTCTTCCTCTGCCTTGGCAGCAGCCTCGGCAGCCTTCTTGTCAGCCACCTTCTTGGCAATAGCCTCGTTGACGGCCTTCTCTGCCTTCAGTGCATTAGCAGCAGCATCCTTCTTGGCTTTAGCCTCTGCCTCAGCGATCTTGTTCAGACCATTCTGCTTGTCAGCCTTCCAGGCATCAAACTTCTTCTGGGCAGCAGCCTCGTCGAAAGCGCCCTTCTTCACACCACCACGGAGGTGCTTCATCAGGTAGACGCCCTCACGGCTGAGGATGTTACGTACTGTGTCTGTGGGCTGGGCACCAGTCTCAACCCAATAGAGTGCACGGTCGAAATTCAAGTCTACTGTGGCTGGATTGGTGTTAGGATTGTAAGTACCAATCTTCTCAGTAAAACGACCATCACGTGGTGCACGAGCGTCGGCGATAACGATGCTGTAGAAGGCATAGCCCTTACGACCGCCGCGCTGCAATCTGATCTTTGTTGCCATTGTGTTTAATGTTTAATTTGTTGTTAAAAATTTGAATTTCATGCTCTTATCTCGTAAAAGCGGGTGCAAAGGTACTAAAAAAGTGTGAAATATAAAGAGTGAAAAGTGAATTATTTGCTACTGCATATACATTTTTAACTATTTTTGGGGCATATATGTATGTAATATGGCGGAAAATGTGTAATTTTGTCCTCCGATTATGGCACAATGGAAGAAAACGGAACTCTCAATACTGATCCCGAACTATAATAATGTCTGCGTGGATCTGGTCACCTGTCTGCAAAAGCAGGCAGAGGCACTCGGTATCAACTACGAGATTATAGTGGCCGATGACCACTCGCCCCAGCAGGAGAGTATCCGCGAAAATGAAGCCATCAACCGTCTCCCCTATTGTCGCTATATCGTGAAAGAACAGAATACCGGCAGTGCCGCCACTCGTAACTACTTGGGTACCCTAAGCCACTATTGCTGGCTGTTGTTCCTCGACTGCGACATCACTATTCCAAGCGACGATTTCCTGAAACGCTATGTGGCCGACGGGCATGATGGTGTGGTCAACGGTGGCATCTGTATCCTTGAAGACGAACGGCTCCGGCATAACCTCAGATACCTCTATGAGAAGGCCGCGGAACCTAACCATACGGCAGAGAAGCGTCAACAACAGCAATACCGGGAATTCCGTTCCACTAACTTTCTCATCGAGCGGACAGCCTTCGAGGTCTGTCACTTCGACGAGCGCTTCACCAGAAGCGGCTACGAGGATGTGCTGTTGGGGAAACAGTTGAAGCAAAGTGGCATCAGCATCACCCATCTCGACAACCCAGTGAGGATGATAGAGTTTGAGACTAACGCCGACTACGTCAACAAGATAGAACGCAGCACACGGACGCTATTTGCCTTCCGTCAGGAACTGAGGGGCTACTCCCGTGTGATTACCATGGCCGAGGGTATCCACGTCCCCTTTGTCCGTAACGTGATATGTCTTTCCTTTAAACTCTTCGGCAGTCTGGTGCGCAGAAACCTCTGTGGACAGCACCCTTGCCTCAGGTTGTTCAATCCATATAGACTGGGCTATTATCTCACATTAAAATAATAAACATTTCACTAAACAATTACGATTATGAAAGAACTGAAAGGAACAAAGACCGAGAAGAACTTGCAAGAAGCCTTTGCAGGTGAATCACAAGCACGTAACAAGTACACCTACTGGGCATCGAAGGCCAAGAAGGACGGCTACGTACAGATTGCCGCCATCTTCGAAGAAACTGCAGCCAACGAGAAGGAGCATGCCAAGATGTGGTTCAAACTCTTAGAAGGTGGTGCCATCAAGAGTACACCGGAGAATCTGGAGGCTGCTGCCAATGGTGAGAATTTCGAGTGGACGGATATGTATGCCCGTATGGCAAAGGAAGCCCGTGAGGAGGGTTTCAACGAGATTGCCGAGAAGTTTGAGGCGGTAGGCAAGATTGAGAAGGAGCACGAGGCTCGTTACCGCAGATTGCTCGACAATATCCAGAAAGAGCGTGTCTTCTCAAAGGATGGTGATGTCATCTGGCAGTGCAGCAACTGCGGACATATCGTCATCGGCAAGAAGGCTCCGGAAGTATGTCCCGTCTGCGACCATCCACAGGCTTACTTCCAGATTAAGGCTGAGAATTACTAGGACATCTTAAGGCTTCCTAGGTTATCCTTGATTATCCTAGGTTTTCCTAGATTATCCTTGTTTTTCCCAGGCTAATTTAGGAGAATCTGTACAATTCGCTCAGCAGTGCGTCCGTCCCAACGATCGGGAAGGGCGCTTTTTTTCCATATACCACTGACCATATCTATCACAGCCTTGTGCAGTTTGTCTGGATCCTCGCCAACCAGCACATTGGAGCCCACAGTGACCGTCTCCTGATGCTCGGTATAGTCGTTGAGCGTGATACAGGGAACGCCATTAAACGTTGCCTCTTCTGCCACGTTACCTGAATCGGTAATCACACCCGTTGCATGGGCGGTCAACCACCCGAACTCTAAATAACTTAACGGATCAGAAACAAACATTTTGCCATCATATCTGTCAAGTACACTACGGGCTTCTGGACGCAAGGGTGCAATAACCGCCACATCACCTGCTGCCTGTAATATCGTCTCTGTCATTTTGTGCATTTTTTCATCATCAGCCAACAATGCCCTGCGATTCAAAGTAAAGACAATATAAGGACCTGACACACCTTTCATCAGGGCTGGCTTTTGAAGTCTGTCATGATTGAAGCGCAACGTATCCATCAGAATATTTCCCACCATATACGTCTGCGAACTCTCAGACTGCTGTTCACGAGTAGCCACGCTGTTACTCTTGACACCCGCTGTAAACAGATAGTCACTGAGGGCATCGATCACCAGACGGTTGATTTCCTTCGGCATGTTGATATCAAAGGAACGAGTACCCGCCACGAGATGTGCCAAACGGATACCTCGTTTCTTAGTGACGATAGCCGCCGCCATCGTGGAGGCCAGATCATCCACCACAATCACGACATCCACAGGATGCTCATCGAGGAAAATGTCAAATTCAGCCATGACACGACTCGTTATCTCATTCAACTTCACACTGTCAACACCCAAATAGAAGTCTGGACGCGGCATCTGTAAATCGTCGAATAGCGATGGTTCCAAGGTAGGGTCATCCTCACGCCCAGCATACACCAACAGATATTCAGCCTGTCCTGACTTACGGATGGCTCTCACCAACGGGGCCACCTTCACAAAATTCGGACGGGCACCCGCCACAATGCAGATATTCTTGCTCATAATCATAAAATTTGTTGCAAAGATAATAAAATCCTTCTGTTTTCTTTGAATATTCCGAAAAAAAATGTATCTTTGCATCAGAATTCGGGTCGTGCCGCATAGATCGGGATACTCTACATTATAAAAAACAATCCGGGCCAGTTTCTCTTGCCAATGGCGGGCCACATCCCTCGGGAGAGCATCATGATGCCGGTGGATTACAACGACGGAGAGCACCCAAATCGTGTGAAACAGGAGTTTTCACCAAATCATCGGCACGCACCCGCTTTTTTATTGTTAATTGAAAATAAAGAATTATAGTTATGTTTTCGGGTATTGTAGAAGAGTTCGCTACGATTGTAGCCATTAAGAAGGATCGTGATAATATCGACTTCACACTTAAGTGTTCCTTTGTCAACGAGTTGAAGATTGACCAGAGCATCGCTCACAACGGTGTATGTCTCACCGTGGTAAAGATAATCCCCGCAGGGGCTGTTGGAGGGGATTCACAATCCCCGACCTATGTCGTTACTGCCATGAAAGAGACCCTTGATCGCAGTAATCTCGGTCTGTTGCAAGTGGGCGACAAGGTGAATGTAGAACGCTCTATGCTAATGAACGGACGTCTTGACGGCCATATCGTACAGGGGCATGTCGACGAGACAGCCAAGTGTATCGCTATGGAAGATGCCAACGGCAGCACCTACTTCACTTTCGAATATCCCGAAGACCGCGAGATGGCAAAGAAAGGCTACTTCACTGTTGACAAAGGTTCTGTCACTGTCAATGGGGTTTCTCTCACCGTTTGCAATCCGACATCAAACACTTTCCAGGTAGCGATTATTCCCTACACCTTCGAGCATACAAATTTCTGCGACATCAAAGTGGGGTCTGTCGTCAATCTGGAATTCGATATTCTTGGAAAATATATTGCGAGGCTGCAAAGTATCTAGAAATTCCTAAGCATTCCTAGGACATTCTAGGATAGCCTAGGACTGCCTAGGATTGCCTAGAATTATCAAGAAGTTCTTGCGGAGCGGAGATGAAGGTTTTCGCTCCATGTTGTATCAGGAAGTCTTTGTCACGGAAGCCCCAAAGGACGCTGATACAGGGAATACCTGCATTGTGCGCTGTCTCAACGTCCACGTCACTATCACCGACATAGACTGCATATTCCCTAGGAGATCCTAGGCTATCCCGAGGTTCTCCTAGGGATTCTAGGGCCTCCAAGGCTGCAAAGACCGTATCTGGAGCGGGTTTCTTCTGGATACCGGCAGCCTCATCCTCGCCAATAGCCACCTCGATGGTATCTGGAAAAAAATGCCGACAGAGTTCCTCTGTGGCCTTCCGCATCTTATTACTCACCACCGCCAGACGACACCCTCTCTCACGTAGCGCAACCAATGTCTCGGGAATCCCCTCGTAAGGACGAGTGGTATCCTGAGCGTGCCCCACATAATACGTCCGAAAAGTGGCAAACGCCTCTTCGAATAGTGGATTAGCAGTGCCATCGGGTACCGCACGCTCCATCAACTTGCGGACACCATTTCCCACGAATCTCCGCACATCATCTATAGAATGCTCTGGCATGCCATGCGTGCGAAGGGCATAATTCACCGATGTAGCCAGATCACCCAACGTATCCAACAGCGTCCCGTCAAGGTCGAATATATAAGTGTCGTACATCATCGTTTACTCCGCGTTATCATCGTGCGTACCTTATTATTATATTTATAGGCCTGGAGAAGTTCTTCGATGGTGAGGTGCATACGGTACTTCCAACGATTGTAGGCATCACTGGGCACATTGATGCGTTCCTCCCGGGGATTCTTCGAACGCAGTTCACCATCCATCGCCAACCAGTCTTGTAATGACAACATACAAAGCATCGAAGGACAATACAGATGTCGGGCAATGATCTCTTCCGCCAAGTGTGCAGGCAGGTGTTCAGGTGCATGGCCTTGTTTCTGGAGCATCGTCACATAATAACGCTGGGTGCGCTCCGGACTCTCCTCCCACCAGAGGCGTAACGGCGGCATATCGTGAGTGGAGAAGGTGGCTACACTACGGTAGGGATTACCATCGAGGTGCGTAAACTCAAACCCACTGTGTTTCGGCATCGACTGTATCTCGAGGGTCAGGATGCGCAACTGATCAAGCACAGGTGCCACACAGTCAGGCAACATGCCAAGATCTTCAGCACAACAGAGCATCCGGGTGTCGCCAAACACCTCCGTCAGTCGTCGGATGGCCTCACTGCCCCAGAAGAAGTTATGGCGCTGGTAATAGTAGTTATTATAGAGTCGCATATAGGCATCCTTCTCCTCGTTGGTCAAGGCCTCGTAGACAGGCTCATTGAATGCTCCGATACGCGGATGGTACATATCTGCCTGACGCGGGTCTTCCACGAAGAGCACCCCGCTGATCAGCCGGTAGAGACCATCTCGTATCCACAGACTATTCTCATCGCTACGCCCCTCAAAGCATACCCTTACCTTCTGTTGGGTGTTATATTCTGCCTTCAGGTCATAGAGTCCGTAACTGCGGGGAATGAGATAGTTCTCTCGGACGTACTGCGCATGAATACCGAAGAGTCGCGAAATCACATGGTCGTTGATAAAGGGCCGCGTCATAAAGTCCTTGCGGAAGGGCAGTCCGAAATACTCTATCTCGCTGACGGCCAGCGGCAGTGCTGGTGAGAAATGTCCGAGCAGTCCAAAGAGTGCCTCGTTGGGAATCTCCCAGATACGGAAGAAACCGAGGACATGGTCTATGCGGAAGGCATCAAAGTACTGTGCCATCCACCGCAGGCGCTTATGGAACCAGTCAGCCAGTCCACCACTCCACCTATAAGTAGGAAAACCCCAGTTCTGACCATTCAGCGAAAAGACATCTGGCGGTGCACCTGTCTGACTGTCCATGTTGAAGAGTTCAGGATGGGTGGCAGTCTCCACACTGTCACGATTGACCCCGATGGGAATATCGCCTTTCAGCACCACCCCCTTCGAACGAGCATAGTCAGCAACGGCCTTTAATTGCAGATGGAGGTGATACTGAATAAAATATATCAAACCTGATTCTCCGGAATAGCCGGAATGTCCGGTTATCCACCTGGCATAAGGCTCCAACCAAAACTGATTCTCCTCAAACCATGCCTTGAATGCCTTGCTGTCGAGTGTCTGCTGCCCTTTCTCAGCGAATATCTCTTGTACATACGACGACTTCACGCGCCCTACAGCCTCATAGTCACTATAACCCAAGGCATTCAGTTCCCTACGCTGGCGCTGGAAAGCAGTCATCTTCGTCTTACTTTTCAGTGTACCAAGTGCCTCTAAATCAAGATAATGCGGATGAAGGGCAAAAGCCGACACAATATTGTAGGGATAGGAGTCGTGCCAGCCGCCATCGGTAGTGGTGTCGTTCACGGGCAGTGTCTGAACCACCTTCATACCCGTGGCAACAGCCCAGTCGACAAACCGCCTAAGGTCACCGAAGTCGCCCACACCGCAAGAGTGTTCACTGCGCAGACTGAACACCGGCACCACCACACCTGCCGCCCGCCACGTCTGTTCCTTCACTCGCAGGCTCTCGCCATAAACCACCAGCACCGTGCCGTCTGGCACTGTGGTCAGGTCGGTAGGCAACAGGCCTTCGGTGGTACGGTTGTCACCCTCTTCCCAAGCCACGAGCGTATTCGTCGCATCGTCAATAATCACATATTTGTACTCCAACGGCAGCAGGATACTCTCCACATTCACAGAGAGCATCCAGTCATACTGGCCAGCATACTCCATCCTCAGATAGCGGACAGGATTCCAGTCACCCAAGGCAGGGTGACTGCCCAAAAGCGCCAGCGACTGTCCTTTGCGCAATTGGGGAGCCGACACGCGAAAAAGAATGGTCTTGCGATAGAGTGGCTGACGCAATGTCTGTACAGTCTCCTCAAGAGACAGTCCCATCGTAGTCTTATAAGCACTACTATAGAGGTGATATTGCAAAGGGATGTCGCGCCATAGATCGGACATGACATAGTTCTTTGTCGAGTCGAAGTGAAAACTCCGTGGCACGCCTGTCCACTCCCTGCGCAGCACACGGCCCTCGCCATCCTCCACCTGGTAGTGGTAGGCGAACGAGCCGATGGGATGCTGTCGCGACTCGATGACTGCCGTCTCCATGTTCCAACAGAACCCATCATCGGTCTGCATGAGCAGGTTTGATGTGCGCACCATGCCGTCGATACTTTTATATGAAATGATGACATGAAGGCTCTCCCCCCACTGTGTCCCGTAGTTTATCGTGAATCTCAGTTTCATATTCGAACAAATTCTTTGTGCAAAGTTACGAAAATCTATGTGAACGACAAAACATTTCCCTCCAAAAAGCGTTGCTTTGTCGAAAAATAGTTGTAACTTTGCAGCGGTTTTTAAGAGATAGATGCAAATGAAGACAATAAAGACATCATATTATCTGATACCAGTAGTCCTCAGCGCTTTGGTCGTCGCAGGACTGCTCTATTATTTTTTCCTGACGGACTTTGCGGAAGAAAAAGAAACTGTAGGCTATGTCTATATTGACGAAGATGACAATGTCGACTCCGTATTTGCCAAGTTACAGCCATACGCCTCGGAACATGCCATGGCGGGTTTCAAGTGCATTGCCAGGCACTCAGCCTATAAAGAAAAGGTACGTACTGGACGCTACGCTATTAAATCTGGCATCAGCGTACTAAATACCTTCCGAAACCTGAAAAACGGACATCAGGAGGCAGAGAAACTGACTATACCTGAGTCAAGAACGGCAGACAGGCTGGCAGGGGTGCTCTCTAAGAAATTGATGTTAGACAGCCTGACGATAGCAGCATCTCTGACAGACAACGACTTTTGCAAACGCTGGGGGTATGACACGACGACCATCGCCTGCCTGTTTGTTCCCAACACCTATGAGATGTACTGGAACGTGAGTCTCGACGGACTGATGGAACGTATGCAGAAAGAGCATAACCATTTTTGGAATGGAGAGCGCACAGCAAAGGCCACAGCCTTGGGATTGACACCTAATGAGATATGCACCATGGCGAGCATCATAGATGAGGAAACTGCCAACAACGCCGAGAAACCGATGATTGCAGGGATGTATCTAAATCGCCTGAAGCAGGGCATGCCACTACAGGCAGACCCCACCATCAAGTTTGCCATGAAACGGTTTGAGTTGAAGCGCATCTACCATGAGATGCTGCGCTACGACAGTCCCTATAACACCTATAAGAACACAGGACTCCCCCCAGGGCCGATTAAGATTGCCTCCATCAAGGGCATCGACGCCGTACTGAACCGTGTGGCGCATGATTTCCTCTATATGTGTGCCAAAGAGGACTTCTCGGGTACCCACAATTTTGCGCGTACCTACAGCGAGCACCTGAAGAATGCGGCGAAATACACGAAGGCGCTGAACGAAAGAGGAATTAAATAGAATTGAAATATATGGAAGAGAAGATTAAGAATGAAAGTGAGGAGAGACGCTCAGTAAGTTTTATTGAGCAGAAAGTCATCAACGACCTGGCTGAGGGTAAGAACGGCGGCAGGATGCAGACCCGATTCCCTCCAGAGCCTAACGGCTACCTGCATATCGGCCACGCTAAGGCCATCGCCATCGACTTTGGGCTTGCTAAAAAATACGGTGGTCAGTGCAACCTCCGCTTCGACGATACGAACCCCATCAAGGAGGATACGGAATATATCGAGAGCATCGAGAACGACATCAAGTGGCTCGGCTTCCAGTGGGCAAATGTCTACTACGCCAGCGACTACTTCCAGGAACTCTGGGACTTTGCAGTATGGCTCATCAAGCAGGGACGTGCTTATGTAGACGAGCAGAGTTCAGAGGTGATAGCCCAGCAGAAGGGCACGACGACCAGTCCTGGTACGAATAGTCCCTTCCGTGACCGTCCTGTAGAGGAGAATCTGAAACTCTTCGAATTCATGAATAGCGGCAAGTGCGAACCAGGCACCTTAGTGTTGCGCGCCAAGATAGACATGGCTCACCCGAACATGCTGTTCCGCGACCCGCTGATCTACCGTGTATTGAACATCCCCCACATCCGTACTGGCAACAAGTGGAATGCCTACCCGATGTATGACTTCACCCACGGCCAGAGCGACTACTTGGAGGGTGTGACCCACTCATGGTGTACACTGGAGTTTGTGGAACACAGACCCCTCTACGACCTCTTTGTCACTTGGATGAAGGAATGGCGAGGCGAGACTGACAACATCGAGGACAACCGTCCCCGTCAGACTGAGTTCAACAAACTGAATCTGAACTACACACTGATGTCGAAGCGCAACCTGTTGGCATTAGTAAACGAGAAACTGGTCAGCGGCTGGGATGATCCCCGCATGCCGACCATCTGCGGTTTCCGTCGTCGTGGTTACAGTCCTGAGAGTATTGTGAGTTTCATCGATAAGATCGGATACACCAAGATCGATGCCCTCAACGATATGGCCCTTTTGGAAAGTGCTGTACGCGACGACCTGAACAGCCGTGCCATCCGTGTCAGTGCCGTACTCAACCCTGTGAAGGTGGTCATCACCAACTATCCCGAGGGACAGGTGGAGCAACTGACTGCCGTGAACAACCCGGAGAATGAGGCTGACGGTACCCATACCATCGAGTTTAGCCGTGAACTATGGATTGAGCGTGACGATTTTATGAAGGTGGCCGAGAAGAAATTTATGCGTCTGGCTCCAGGCAAAGAGGTAAGACTAAAGAACGCATACATTATACAATGCAATGAGGACCATCCCTGCGACGAGGACGAGAACGGCAATGTAACCACCATCTACTGCACCTACGACCCAGAGTCTCGCAGCGGTCTGCCTGGTTCTAACCGCAAGATCAAGGGTAAGACCCTCCACTGGGTAAGTTGCGCCCACGCCGTGAAGGCAGAGGTGCGTCTCTACGACCGTCTGTGGAAGGTGGAGAATCCCCGCGATGAGTTGGCTGCCATCCGTGAGGCACAGAACTGCGACGCTGTGACTGCCATGAAGCAGATGATCAACCCCGACTCTCTGAACATCATCAAAGACTGTTATGTGGAGCCTTATGCCGCCACGATGAAGCCGCTCACCTACCTGCAGTTCCAGCGCATCGGTTACTTTACGCCCGACTCGGACACCACACCAGAGCATCCTGTCTTCAACAAGACGGTTGGGTTGAAAGTTTGAGTTGTATGACTGACGAAACGGCCTATTTCAAGAGTGAGGAATTCTTGGAGATCCTTCAGCAGTACGAGGACTCGGTGAAGTCGGGGCATCCCATCTATATGGATGCCGATGACTTGGCCAGTATTGCTGATTACTATCATTACAATGGTAGGATTGAGGAGGCCGACAACGTGATAGACCTGGCTCTACAATACAATCCTGAGGCCGTCGCCCCCCTACTCTACAAGGCCAGGGAAGCCCTGTCTGTAAAGGACTTCAATCTGGCCCGTGCCTATGCAGAGCGCATACGTCCTTCCGACGAGGTGGAATTCCTGTATTTGAAGGGAGAGATACTGATTTGTGAAGGAAAGGCGGAAGAGGCCGACGACTTGTTTCGCCAGCATTACAAGGAAGTGCCCCCCGACGAACTGATGGACTATGTCTACGATGTAGCCAACCTCTTCTCTGAATATGACCTGCATGACAAAGCCTTCCAATGGATCGCACGTTCACGGGGAGACGACTCTGACAACTTCAAGGAACTGATGGCACACACCCTGTTCGAACTGGGAAAGTATAAGGACAGCGAACGGATTATCAACGAACTCATTGACCACAATCCCTTTTCGAAGAGATACTGGAACTCACTGGCTAATGCGCAGTTTATGAACGAGGACTATGGTGCCTCCATCACCAGCAGCGAATACGCCATCGCCATCGATCCCAACGATCCTGAGAGTATTCTGTCGAAAGCCAACGGCCTGCTCAGGTTAGAAAACTACGAGGAAGCGCTGACCTATTTTGAGCGTTACAACGACCTCATCGATGATGATGAATTCGGTCATCTGCACCAGGCCACTTGTCTGATAAGCCTGGGACGTATGGACGAGGCTATCGGATGCCTTCGGAGAGCGGCAGAGGTCGCCCCTCCCGATTCTCAGTATCTGCCTGAAATCTATCAGGAGATGGCATTCGTCTACTGCGAACTGAAGATGCCTGAGACGGCAATCTACTATATCAACAAGACAAAATATCTGGATTGCAACCATAATGACATGGAGGTGATTCGTGGTCATATCCTATTGGCCAACAATCGCCTGGATGAGGCAGGAGAAGCCTTCGAACATGCCCTTAGCGACTCAGGCAATGCCCCGAAGACCATGTTGCGCATCATCGTGTCATTGTATGACAACCAGCACCTGAACGACACCTACAGACTTTTCAAGAAATACTTCGACTATGTAGGTGACGACTGGAATGAGGGCTATTCATACATGGCACTCTGTTGCAAGGACTTGCACAAGGCAGAGGAGTTCCTCCACTATCTGGAACTGGCAACGGAGAAGAATCCGAAGGAGGCCAAGTTCGTGCTGGGACATCTGTTCCCTAAAGACCTGCCTGTCAACGAATATATGGATTACATTAGAAACAGAATAAAATAAGAAATAGACATGAATTTCATTAGTTCACTGTTGGGCAACCTGAATTACGGCACCATCCTCTTCCTGATGTTGTTGGAGAGTACGGTCGTCCCCGTGCCTTCCGAGTTTGTTGTGACACCTGCCGCCTACCATGCCGCAGGAGGCAATTTGGACGTGTTCCTGGTGATTCTCTTTGCCACGATAGGTGCAGACCTGGGGGCTTCTATCAACTATGTGGTGGCCTACTATGTCGGGCGTCCGGTCATCTACCGTTTTGCCAACAGCAAATGGGGAAAGATGTGTCTGCTGAATCAGGAGAAGGTGGAAAAGAGTGAGAAGTACTTTGACGACCACGGTATTGTGGCCACCCTGACAGGACGCCTCATCCCAGGCATCCGTCACCTGATATCCATCCCCGCAGGACTGGCCAAGATGAACTATTGGAAATTCCTGCTCTATACCACCATCGGTGCCGGTGCCTGGCATGCTATCCTTGCCGGACTTGGCTGGTATCTGCACAGCATCGTGCCTGAGGATCAACTCAACGACAAAATCACGGAATATGCCGACTACATCAAGTATGCCATCATCGCCTTGGTACTCCTTGCCGTGGCCTATTTCACCCTGAAATATTATCTTAAAAGAAGAAAATCTGCCTAAACAAAAGATTTTCCGCCAAAAATTCGTCTGTTTAAAATAAAATGTATATTTTTGCAGATTATTAGTATTTTTAGACAGACTGAGAATTATGGCAAAGACAAACAATCATCTGGTCATTATGGCTGGTGGCGTCGGGAGCCGCTTCTGGCCAATGAGTACTTCGGAGTGCCCCAAACAGTTTATTGATGTCCTCGGTGTCGGCAAGACACTGTTACAGTTGACCGTCGAAAGATTTGGCAATCTGATTGACGCGGGAAACATCTGGGTGGTTACCAACCAGAAGTATGCCGATGTGGTCAAAGCACAACTGCCAGACATGCCCGAAGGCAACATCCTCTGCGAACCCTGTCGCCGCAATACGGCACCTTGCATCGCCTATGTCAGTTGGCGCATCAAGGCCAACGACCCGAAGGCAAACATCATTGTCACCCCCAGCGACCATATCGTGACGAACACCGCTGAGTTCCAGCGCGTCATCAAGGAGTGTATGAAGTTCACCAGTGAGACGGATGCCATTGTCACCCTCGGCATGAAACCCAGTCGTCCGGAGACAGGCTACGGCTACATCCAGGCAGACCTTAGCACAGCCTCGCTGCGCAACAAGGAAATCTACCGGGTAGACTCTTTCCGCGAGAAACCCAACCTGCAAACCGCACAGGAATATATCAAGAAAAACAACTATTTCTGGAATGCTGGTATCTTTATTTGGAACGTGAACACGATTGTCAATGCCTTCCGCATCTACCAGCCTGCGATGGCTAAGATCTTTGAATCCTTGCTGCCCATCTACGGCACACCTCAGGAACAGGAAGTCATCAATGAGCGATTCCCCGAATGCGAGAGTATCTCCGTCGATTATGCCATCATGGAGAAAGCCGAGGAAATCTTCGTCTGTCCCGCAGACTTCGGTTGGAGTGACCTTGGCACCTGGGGGTCTTTGCACGGACAAAGCAAGAAGGACCTCTATGGCAATGCCTGTATCGGACCAGACATCAGCATCTTCGAAAGTCACAACTGCATCGTGCATACCACCCAAGAGAAGAAGGTGGTCATTCAGGGTCTTGACGGCTACATCGTGGCAGAGAACAACAACACCTTATTAATCTGCAAACTATCCGAGGAACAGCGCATCAAGCAGTTCTCCGGCGAAAACTAATCAAATATGGAACAGAAAATCGCCCTTATCACAGGTATTACGGGCCAGGACGGCTCCTATCTCGCAGAGTTCCTGATTGAAAAAGGTTACGAGGTACATGGACTTCTGCGCCGTTCTTCCTCTTTCAATACAGGACGTATTGAGCATCTCTATCTTGACGAGTGGGTACGCGACATGAAAAAGAAACGCCTGGTCAATCTGCACTGGGCGGACATGACCGACTCCTCATCACTGATTCGCGTCATTGGTGAAGTCAAGCCGACAGAAATCTATAACCTGGCAGCACAGAGCCACGTGAAGGTATCGTTTGACGTACCTGAATACACGGCTGATGTGGATGCCGACGGTGTGTTGCGCCTGTTGGAAGCCGTACGCATCTGCGGACTGGACAAGTCCTGTCGCATCTATCAGGCTTCCACATCCGAACTTTATGGTAAGGTGCAAGAGGTGCCACAGTCGGAGACGACACCGTTCTACCCTCGTTCTCCCTATGCAGTCGCCAAACTCTATGGTTTCTGGATTATGAAGAACTACCGTGAGTCATACGGCATGTTCTGTTGCAATGGTATCCTTTTTAACCATGAGAGTGAGCGCCGTGGCGAGAACTTCGTCACACGTAAGATTACATTGGCCGCTTCACGTATTGCTCAGGGTTATCAGGACAAACTCTATCTCGGCAATCTGAACTCACTCCGTGACTGGGGCTATGCCAAGGACTATATCGAGTGTATGTGGCTCATCTTGCAACAGCCCGAACCTGATGACTTTGTCATTGCCACTGGCGAATACCATACCGTCCGTGAGTTTACGACTCTCGCCTTTAAGGAGGTGGGTATCGAACTCGAATGGCGTGGTGACGGTATCGATGAAAAGGGTTACGACAAGGCTACCGGCAAAGCGCTCGTTGAAGTCGATCCCAAGTACTTCCGTCCTGCTGAGGTGGACCAACTCTTAGGCAATCCCGCCAAGGCCAAGGCCAAGTTAGGTTGGAATCCGCAGAAGACGTCCTTCGAGGATCTCGTCAAGATTATGGTGAAGCACGATATGAAATTCGTCAAGAAACTCTTCGTCAAAGCCCAAATGGAAGAATGAGTTTAGATAAAAACAGCAAAATATATGTAGCGGGCCACAACGGCCTGGTTGGGTCTGCTATTTGGAACAACTTAAAGCAGCGAGGCTACACCAATCTTGTTGGCCGTAGTCACAGGGAACTCGACCTGACAGACCAGGTGGCAGTTAGGAAGTTCTTCGACGAGGAGCGTCCTGATGCCGTTGTACTGGCCGCAGCCTTTGTGGGTGGCATCATGGCAAATAGTCTCTATCGCGCTGACTTCATCATGATGAACATGAAGATCCAGTGCAATGTCATCTCCGAGTCATACGCTCATGGCGTGAAGAAACTGCTTTTCCTCGGCTCCACCTGTATCTATCCCAAGAATGCCCCCCAGCCGATGAAGGAGGACTGTCTGCTGACATCGCCATTGGAATACACCAACGAGGAGTATGCCATTGCCAAGATTGCCGGTCTGAAGATGTGCGAGAGTTACAACCTGCAGTATGGTACCAACTATATCGCCGTCATGCCCACCAATCTCTATGGTCCGAATGACAATTTCCATTTAGAGAACTCCCACGTCATGCCGGCCATGATGCGCAAGGTCTATCTGGCCAAACTGATCCATGATGGCGCCTGGGACAAGATTGCCACCGACCTGAACAAGCGTCCTGTGGAGGGCGTCACCGGCGAGGGCCTGTATCCTTATAATCCATATAATCCGTGTTCAGAAAAGAAAGAAGCAGTATTATCCGTGTTGGCTAAGTACGGAATATATGATAATAAGGTGATTCTCTGGGGCACAGGAACTCCTCTCCGCGAGTTCTTGTGGAGCGAGGACATGGCCGATGCCTCTGTCCATGTGCTGCTAAATGTGGACTTCAAAGATGTGATTGGCATCGAGAAATATTCGTCTGTACACTATGGCGCATCGACAGATGGTGCTGTGGATAGGAATCACAGTGCAGGACGCGGAGGAGCCATACCTTCATTGGGCGAGATACGCAACTGCCACATCAACGTCGGAACAGGCAAGGAACTCACCATCCGTGAATTGTCAGAACTGGTTGTGAAGGCTGTCGGCTTTGAAGGTACCGTTGAGTTCGACACCTCCAAGCCCGATGGCACAATGCGCAAACTCATCGATGTCTCAAAACTCCACTCCCTTGGCTGGACGCACAAAGTTGAGATTGAGGACGGTGTTCAAAAGTTATTTGATTGGTATCGTTCTAGTTTAGCATAAAAGTTAACCCCCGCCGTTGGCGGGGGTTAATCTTTATTTTGCGTAGAGCGCAACGATTGTCTCGTATTTCTCTTGCTTACCGGAAGTCTGTTTCGGCTCCTCCACCTTCTTGCCATACTCGTAAACCTGCTCAAAGGTCAACTTGCCATCTTCGAAGTCCTTACCGATACCGCTGTCGAAACTGGCATAGCGAGCCTTCTTCATTGCGGGCAGTTCAGAGTTCTCCAGAATATCAGCAGCATTCATCAGGGCACGAGCCATCGCATCCATACCACTGATGTGAGCGATGAACAGATCCTCGAGATCGGTAGAGTTACGACGGATCTTGGCATCGAAATTGGTACCGCCATTGCCCAGGCCGCCATTGCGAATGATTTCCATCATAGCCTGAGTCAACTCGAAGTTATCGATGGGGAACTGGTCGGTATCCCAGCCGTTCTGAGCGTCACCGCGGTTAGCATCGATAGAGCCGAGCATACCAGCGTCAACAGCACAAGCCAGTTCATGCTCGAAAGTATGACCAGCCAGTGTAGCGTGGTTCACCTCGATATTCACCTTGAAGTCCTTATCCAGACCATGAGCCTTCAGGAAGCCAATCACAGTCTCTGTGTCCACATCATACTGGTGCTTAGAGGGCTCCATGGGCTTCGGCTCAATCAGGAACGTACCCTTGAAGCCCTTGCTGCGAGCATAGTCACGAGCCATGCCCAGCATAGTTGCCATGTGTTCCTTCTCGCGCTTCTGGTCGGTGTTCAGCAGACTCATATAGCCCTCACGTCCACCCCAGAACACATAGTTGGTACCACCGAGTTTGATGGTAGCATCGATCGAGTTCTTGATCTGAACGATGGCACGTGCTACGACGTCGAAGTCGGGGTTGGTGGAAGCACCGTTGGCATAACGTTTGTTGCCGAATACATTAGCGGTACCCCAGAGCAACTTGATATTGGGGAACTGCTTCATCTTCTCCTGAGCGTAGTCAGTGATCGCCTTCATGCGCTCTTCATACTCAGCGATGGTGGGAGCCTCTTCAACGAGGTCGATATCGTGGAAGCAGAAATACTCGATACCGAGTTTATCCATAACCTCGAAACCTGCATCCATCTTGTCCTTGGCGCGCTGCACCGGGCATTCAGCCTTGTCCCACTCATAACTGCGGGTCTGACCGCCGAACTGGTCTGCACTAGCACCCCCCAGTGTGTGCCACCAAGCCATAGCGAACTTCAGCCAGTCCTTCATCTTCTTTCCCATCACGACCTTTTCGGGTTCGTAATAATGGAAAGCCATTACATTCTTACTATCCTTTCCTTCGAAAGGAATTTTGCCAGTAAACGGAAAATACTCTTTTGCCATAATTGTGTTGATAGAAATATAAAAGTGATTAAATATTTTTCTTTAACGTCTCCTTCCATGCAGCGTATGCAGCCTGGTATTCTGCACGATGGGCAGCATCCGGCTCAATCACCTGCAGTTTGTCGAGGGTAGCGAAGGCCTCCTTGTTGTCCTTGTAGATACCAGCGCCGATACCAGCACCCTTGGCAGCACCAACCGATCCGTCAGTATCATACAGTTCGATAGTCGCGCCACTCACACCAGCCAGTGTATCACGGAACAACGGACTCAGGAACATATTGGCCTTACCTGCATGGATTTTCTTGATGTCCATACCCATCTGCTGCATGATCTCCATGCCATAGCAGAATGAGAATACGATACCCTCCTGGGCAGCACGGACGAGATGCGCCTTATTGTGCTTGTTGAAGTTCAGGCCATTGATCGAACATCCGATCTCCTTGTTCTCCAACACACGCTCAGCGCCATTGCCGAACGGAATGATGGTCACACCCTCACTGCCGATAGGCACAGAGGCGGCCAGATCGTTCATCTCGGCATAGCCGATCTCCGGGGTGATGTTACGATGCGTCCAGGCATTCAGGATACCCGTACCATTGATACACAGCAACACACCTAGACGTGTCTGGTCGGCACTGTGGTTCACGTGGGCAAAGGTATTCACACGACTCTGCTTGTCGTAGTTCACCTCACCCAGCACACCATAGACCACACCCGACGTACCTGCCGTCGCAGCAATCTCACCCGGCTCCAATACATTCAGTGAAAGCGCATTGTTAGGCTGGTCACCACCACGATAGGTAATCGGCGTACCGGCCTTCAGTCCCATCTCGGCAGCAGCCTCTGCACTCACCACGCTCTGCTCAGCAAAGGTCGGAACGATATCAGCAATCAGTGAACTGTCGAAGCCGTAGTACTTCATCAGGAATTCAGCCACCTGATTGTTCTTGAAATCCCAGAACATACCTTCTGAAAGACCGCTGACGGTGGTATTGGCCACACCGCTCAACCGCATGGCAATATAATCACCCGGCAGCATCACCTTATATATATTATTATATAGGTCAGGCTCATTCTCCTTCACCCAAGCCAGTTTGGCTGCCGTGAAGTTACCAGGGGAGTTCAGCAGATGACTCAGGCACTGATCAGCCCCCAAATCCTTGAAAGCCTTCTCACCGTATGGAACGGCACGGGAGTCACACCAGATGATTGACGGACGGAGTGCTTTCAAATTCTTGTCCACGCACACCAGACCGTGCATCTGATAGGAAATACCAATTGCCTTAATCTCTTCGGCGGTAGCACCGGAGTCAGCCATAATCTTCTTCAGACTCAACTTCGCATTATCCCACCACATCTGGGGATCCTGCTCAGCCCATCCTGCCTTCACGGCTGTGATGGGTGCTTCCTTTTCCGGGAAGAAAGCCGTTGCTACACATTTACCACTATCTGCATTCACAAGTGATGCCTTCACAGATGAACTGCCGACATCAAATCCTAATAGATATCTATTTGCCATAATCATATAATTTTGTCTCTACTTATAGTACGTTTATTGTGCAAATTTCCCCATTTTTTTTCAAATATACAACTTTTTTGGCAAAAAAAGTGATTTTTTTACGTAATTTTGAACACAATTAAAATAATTTGTTTACCTTTGCACAGAATATTCGCTTATTAGAGCATATAATATAAATTCATATATGAAGAAAAAAATCCTAATACTTGACGACAAGGAGACCATCGCAAAGGTGCTCTCCATCTATCTCATGAGCGACTACGATGTGCAGTGGTTGCCTGATGGATTACAGGGTGTAAAGTGGTTACAGGCAGGTAATACGCCGGATTTAATCATCTCCGACATCCGTATGCCGGGTATGCGTGGTGACGACTTCCTGGAGTGGATCAAGCAAAATGAACTATTCAAGCATATACCCGTGATCATGTTGTCCAGCGAGGATTCCACCAGTGAACGTATCCGTCTGCTGGAGATCGGTGCCGAAGACTATATTGTGAAGCCTTTCAACCCGATGGAGTTAAAGATTCGTGTAAAGAAGATCATTCCCTAATATATATATTATATGATAGGTGTAATCTATCTTGGAACCAATACCGAGACGCAGGAACGTCTGAAATACATTCCGGGACGCCTTGTTCAGTTCACCGAAAATTACAAGAATGCAGCATCGGCATGCGTACCTCATGTGCGCAACGAGCATTTCATTGTGTTTTTCGAGCAGACCGAGCGCACCGAAGACGTGACTGCCATCACCTATATCCGAAAAAAGAGCAAGAGTGCCTATATCATCCTGCTCACCCGCAGCAACCTCAGCGTTGAAGACCGCAAGATCTATCAGAAGTGCGGCATCAACGATACGATAGCCATCAACGCCTCTGTGACGGAACTGAACAAGAAAATTCAGTTTATAGCCGACCGCGAGGGGATGCTCTTCGACGACCAGCAGCCGCGTTACAGGATGCTGAAGTTCAAGATTCCCGTATGGAAGCGTCTCTTCGACATTTTCTTCTCTGCCCTGGGTATCATCATCCTGTCACCGGTCTTTATCATTACCGCCATTGCCATCCGCCTGGAGAGCAAGGGACCTGTGATTTATAAGTCCAAGCGTGTAGGTACCAACTATACCATCTTCGATTTCCTGAAGTTCCGCTCGATGTATGTCGATGCTGAGCAACGCCTGAAAGAAGTGGCCAAGGAAGAAGGCAACCAATATGCAGAGAAAGGCGAAGAGGAGCAGAAGGCGAACATCACAGCCCCATTAGGTGAAGAGGCTGAGATGATGATGATGAACATGGGCATGGAGTCCGATATGATGATCAGCGACGACGAGGTGATGCTCGTCGGCGATGACTTTGTCGTGGCAGAAAGCGACTTTAACAAGGAAAAAAAGGAAGAAATCGAGAATGCCTTCGTCAAGATTGAGAACGACCCACGTGTCACCAAGGTGGGCAAGTTCATCCGCAAGACCAGCATCGACGAACTTCCCCAACTCTTCAATATCCTCAAGGGCGATATGTCCATCGTGGGCAACCGTCCTCTCCCACTCTACGAGGCGGAGAAACTCACTGCCGATACTAGCATCGATCGTTTCATGGCCCCTGCAGGTCTTACCGGTCTCTGGCAGGTGGAGGAACGCGGCAAGGGCGGCATGATGTCCGCTGAGGAGCGCAAGCAACTTGACATCACTTATGGCCGCACCTATAATTTCAAGTTAGACATGCAGATTATTTTCCGCACCCTGACAGGCTTCATGCAAAAAGAAAACGTATAAAAATAAAATAGAAAACAATCATAAAGACAATGAATAAATTAAGTCGTTTAATCGTATTTGCAGCCCTCTCAGCACTGAGCACGGCATCCTACGCCCAGTTCAACGAGAGCGGTATTTCAGCAGGATTCTTCGATGGGAGCAAAGACCAGACCATCAACTTCTCTGAATTCCATCTGCCTCCATTGGCTGTACTTTTCGAAAATGCTAAGGCCACGCCTCAGGTCATGTCCCTCCAGAAGGCTCAGGAAATCGCTGAGGCAGAAGTTGCCAAACAGAAGAGACATATCTTTTCATACGTCAATGGTCATGCCAGTTATGGTTACGGTAAGACAGATATGTGGGGCCAAGGTCAGTCAGAAACCTCGTACTTAATATTGAAACAATACCAAGGCTCCGAACAGAGTTATTGGAATGTGGGTGTTAGCCTCGCTGTACCTTTGGAGGACATCTTAGACTTGACAGCGGCTGTTAGACGTAAAAGATTAGAGCTTGATCAGGCCATATATAATAAAGATTATCAATATGACCAACTAAAACTACAAATTGCCACACTATTTACCAAGATTACCAACGACTTAATTCGTTTGAAAACTGCCAGTGAGAATGCAGCCATGTACCAAGGGGCGGGCGCATTAAATTTGGAAGATTTCCATAATGGCAATATGAGTATTGAAGAATTTGCTTGGACAAAGACTAGAGAAGATGGAGCAGTATCCTCTTACCAAAATTTGCAAACAGAAATTATTCGAGACATCTTAACTCTTGAAATCATCACTCATACACCCATTCTCACCAATTCTACAACAGAAATCACTTTGGACAATACTGTTCAACTAACAGAAAAGCAGATTGCCAAAGAGAACAAAAAAGTGGAGAAGCGTATAAAAAAAGCAGTGGAAGAGGAAGAAAAGAAAATTGAGGCTTTAGAAAAGGCTGAGAAGAAAGCAGAGAAGGCCGCAGCAAAAGCAGAAAAGAAAGCAAATAAACAAAAATAACCACGTAAAAATTATTATATTATGGATTTGTTCAGATATATAGTTCGGTTTTTATATAAAATTCGTTGGTATTTGGTTATACTGCCATTAATCGCTTTAATAGTAGCATGGTTCTTAACGCGTCACATGGAGCGTGTGTATGACGCAAATACGACTATTTATACAGGTATGATAACCGCTTATAATCTTGAAGGAGGAACTGGAGCCGCAGGTAATACTCAAGCAAACTTGACTAATCTGATGATTATGATTACCACAGACAATACCATTCACGAAGTAGCCCTCCGTTTATTTGGCCGTTGTATGATGTATGGTAACCCCAATAAAGACAACAATTATATTTCTGCAGAACATTTCCGACAACTTAATGCTTCTGTTCCTGCAGAAGTTAAAGCGCTGATTAATCACAATAGTGAGCAGATTACATACTCCAATTTGAAGGCATACGAGCGTCCTATGCAGGATAATTATCTATTTGGATTAACAAATTATCATCCGTGGTTTGGAATAAACAATATTACTTCAAAACTAAAAGTAGTACGGTTGAGAAGTAGTGACATTATTGATATTGCATATTCTGCAAATGACCCAGGGATTGCCTTTAACACATTGGATATTCTCAATGACGTTTTTGCTCGTCAATATGCGGATTTAAGATATGGCGAGACTAATAATGTGATTAAATTTTTTGAAAGGGAGGTGGCACGTCTTTACAAAATTTTGACCGGTGCAGAAGATGACCTCATCCGCTATAACGTTTCAAAACGAATTATTAATTACGGGGAACAAACTAAAGTTTTGTCAGGATTAGATGGCAATCAAAAAGTATCAGACAATACATTATTAATGGATTATACAACATCTAAAGCATTGATGGATTATTTGGAACGCCAATTAGGAGACAGAGCGAAAGTGATACGTGCTAATAGAGAATTCACAAACCAGATTACTGACATTTCACGTATACAATCTCGTATATCTAACCTCAAATTAATGAGTAGTGAGGGTGGAAATGAGGTGGAGTCCCAATTGGAGTTAGCCAAAGCAGAGAAAATGCTTCAAGACGCTACAGGACGAATGAAAGATCTAACCCGTGATATTGAAGCATCTACCTATAGCACAGAAACAGGTGTGAAAGCATCCGCAATGATTAATGAATGGTTGAGTCAAGTTTTAAAGCTAGAAGAGACAAAGGCTCGTATGACAGCCCAAGATGTGATGCGTCAGAAATTGGATAGAGAGATCCTCTACTATGCGCCTATTGGGGCTACACTTAACCGAAAAGATAGGCATATAGGCTTTATCGAGGGGAACTATATGGAAATGTTGAAAGCATTAAATTCTGCACGTCTACGCCAACGTAATTTACAAATGACAACAGCCACATTACGTGTACTGAATCCACCGATGTTCCCGATGAATGCCCAGCCGACAAATCGCATGATGATTCTATTAGGTGCTTTCTTGTTGACTTTCCTGTTGACTGCTTTATATTTCTTCCTGATTGAGTTACTGGATCGTACACTACGTGATCGTATGCGTTCTGAAAAAATCACGAAGGTACCTGTTATGGGCTGTTTCCCCAAAGAGAGCACATTACGCTATCGTCGTTTTAACAAGACTATTGCTGATATGGCATTGCGTCAGTTAAGTAAAGAATTATTACCCCACTTTAAGGAAGGTCAGCAAAACGTGCTCAATCTCCTGTCTACAGATGCAGGGAATGGCAAGAGTTTTATTGCACAGGAATTGGAGAACTACTGGGTGTCCATCGGTTTACAAGTGCGCCGTTTGACATACGATGAAGATTTCTTGGCTGAAGATAGTCGATTCATCTTAGCAAATGGTATCAAAGATATCTGTCCGGATATTATGCCGAATGAAATCGCAATTGTTGAATATCCAAATTTGGACGACAACTCAATTTCCCCTGCTTTGTTGAATATGGGAACGGTCAATCTGATGGTGACCCGTGCAAACCGCACATGGAAGGATGTCGACCAGAAGGCATTAAAGGAATTGATAGAACGCCTTGAGAACAAAGATTCACTCTATATGTATTTGACAGAATGTCAGCGCTATGCTGTTGAGGAATTCGTAGGACAATTGCCACCATATACCAAGTTTAACAACTTTGTTTATCGTATGTCCCAAATGGGATTAACTGCAGTAGAAAATAGCCACGCGAAATAAATGACTGAAGCATTTAGAACATATACCCATGAACATGGAGGAAGAGTCATAGTGCTCTTTCTCCTATTTTTGCTGGCAATTTATAATCTTATCTTTTCTGGTTTTAACTCTTTTGCTATTGTATGTGCCATACCCATTATACTTGTATTTATGTATATAGCATTTAAATGGCCATACATCGTATTTTGGGGTCTTATCTTTACAAACTACTTTTTACCATTTTTCAATTTCAATGAATGGTTACCGTCAGGTGTGCCTTTATCTTCCTACAATGAATTATTTGAGGTAGCACTCATTGCGATTGCACTGATTGATTTCAGAAAAGAACATTATTGGGGGAGATCAATGAATTTGATGATGTTTGCAGCCTTTCTATGGATACTTTTATGCCTATTAGAAGTTTTTAATGATACATGTAGTTTAGGCATAAATGTAGCAGCATGGTTCACAGGTTTTAGATTGATGGCAGCTCAATTAGTTTACTTCATTCTGATTTTTTCTATTTACATTAATTCCCCAGAAGTATTGACAAAATACTTGAAAGTATGGGCCTGTTTAGCATTATTTTCAGTATATTGGACTTTTAAACAAAAATATATAGGTTTGAATCCTTTTGAAAATGCACGTATTCATGCGTATGGAAGTACCCATTACGTTAATGGTATCATACGTTATTGGTCTACATTTAGTGATGCTGCCAATTACGGATGTAATGCGGCATCAACTTCTGTTGCTTTTTTGTTAATTGGCATAACCTCAAAATTAAAAAAAGATAAAATTTTCTTTATAATTGTAGGTTTATTAACACTATGGGGGATGTTCCAATCGGGTACAAGAACTGCTATTGGATGTTTTTTTGCAGGTTTGATGGTATATGTAGTATTATCCAAATCTGTAAAAATGGCTGTGCCAATTATTCTATTTGGCATTATATCATTCTGTCTCTTAGTATTTACCAATATTGGTCAAGGAAACGACCAGATACGCCGAATGCGCTCAGCATTCAACAAGAGTGATGCTTCCGCCACTGTTCGTGACACGAACAAAGCGACTATGGCAAAATACTTAAAAGATGCACCATGGGGAATAGGGATTTCTATTCGCTCCGGAGATGTGCCTGCCAATAATAAATATGTAATTTTGTCTAATATTGCCCCTGATTCAGAATATGTATATATGTGGATTCATACAGGAAAGATTGGTGTATCTGTATTTGCATTCTCAATGTTTCTGATGTTTGTAGGTGGATGCTGGGTAGTGTTGTTCAAATTAAAGAACAAATCACTAATTGGTATTGGTGCCGCATTGTGTTGTGCCTTTGCTTCAATTCAGGTTGGTGGATATTTGAACCAAGTTCTGTTTCAATATCCTAATGGACTCATTTTCTTTGGAGGATTAGCAATTGTCTATGTTTTACCATATCTTGAAAAAGACTGGGAGATATATGAACAGACAAAATTAGCGAAACAAAAAGAAAAGAAACGCCTAAAACTCGAAAAGAAACTTGCATCAAGAGTGTGAATTATCTATCATCACCATCAATTACAACGGGCTTAAAGACACCTGTGCATTGATTGAGACCATCCCCTTCAATGACGAAATGGAGGTGATAGTAGTAGATAATGCATCTATAAAAGACGAAGCGACTGAAATCGAGAATAAATATCCCCACGTAAAAGTTATTAGAAGTGACAAAAATCTTGGATTTGCAGGAGGAAACAATCTCGGAATAAAAGAGGCAAAAGGAAAATACATCTTTCTTGTCAACAATGACACAATATTCAAAGATTTCAATATACAGGCTCTCATAGACCGATTAGTGTCTTCCCCCAAAATTGGTGTCGTTTGCCCTAAAATACGTTTTGCCTGGGGTAATCATCCAATCCAATTCACAGGCTATACTCCCCTATCAAGAATCACCGTAAGGAATAAGGCAATTGGATTTGGAGAAGAAGACCATCAGCAATATAGCACCCCTCACCCTACTCCATATGCCCACGGAGCAGCCATGCTCATCAAGCGAGAGGTTATTGATAAAGTTGGATTCATGCCGGAATGCTATTTTCTCTATTACGAAGAACTGGACTGGTCGATGATGATGACGCGTGCAGGTTATGAAATCTGGTATGAACCAGCTTGTACCATCTATCATAAAGAGAGTCAGGCCACAGGCCAAAACAGCCCTCTCCGCACTTATTACATTACTCGCAACAGACTTCTTTTAGTCAAACGTAATCGGAATGGTCTTTCAAAATACATTACATATCTCTATCTCATTGGCATTGTTGCAACAAAAGACGTTTTAAAATACGCCATACAAGGGCAATGGTCTCTTCTAAAGGCAGTAATTAGCGGGATAAAAGATTGCCCATCTGCTTCGACTCTAAATTCTTAATTCTCAATTCTTAATTATATATATGGATTTCTGGTTTATATTTAATATCTTCGACTGGCTGCTGTTCATTTTTACCGCAGGTACAGTTCTCTATATAGGCGTTTTTGCGATTGCGTCACTTTTCACGAAGAATGCCACTGTTGTAAAAGCAAAAACGAAAAGGCGTTTTATTATACTCATTCCATCCCACAAACAAGATGAGGTGATAGAACAAACCGTTCTTGCCATATTAAGTCAGGCCTATCCTCAACGGTTGTTTGATGTAACCGTCATTTCAGACCATCAGAGCGAGATGACCAATATGCGACTGGCACAATATCCAATCACTTTACTGACTCCCAACTTTGAGGAAAGTACAAAGGCCAAGTCTTTACAATATGCCATCTTAAACTTGCCTGAATTCAAAATCTATGATGTGGCAATTATATTAGATGCCGACAACATCGTAGAGCCAGAGTTCCTTGTAAACATCAATGATGCATACGAGTCTGCCGCGACCAAGGCCATTCAGGCACATCGAATCTCCCGGAATCGTGATACGAATGCAGCCCGTTTGGATGCAGTCTTCGAGGAGATCAACAACAATATCTTCCGAAAAGGACACATTAACTTAGGCTTATCCGCAGCCTTGGCAGGTTCTGGCGTGGCATACGATTTTGCTTGGCTCAAGGAAAACATCATGAGGGCTAAGACCTCTGGCGAGGATAAGGAACTCGAAGCACTCCTTCTCCGTCAGGAAATATACATCGATTATTTTGACAGGATATATGTCTATGGTGAGAAAAATAGGACAACGCAGAAACTGAATGAACAGCGAGGCCGTTGGGTAATTCATCAATTCCACAATTTCGTGCGGAATATTCAGTTCTTACCTGGTGCGATCTTCCGTAAGCAATACGACTTGGCGGATAAGATTATCCAATGGATGCTGATTCCGCGAATCACGATGATGGGTATCATTATACTCATGTGCATTGTGCTGCCATTTGTTTCTCTATTTACAGCATTGAAATGGTGGGCATTAGGTGCCATTGCTTTGTTTTTCTTTGCCCTCGCCACCCCAGATTATCTAGTCGACGAGATGTGGGACAAGAACTTCCTCCGCTCTCCGTTTGTGACACTTTGGGGGAAACTATATACAAGATTCAAGAAAAAGCAATAAATGATCTGGACGATTCTTCATATCATAGACATTACCCTGTGGGTGATAATTGCAGCCTCCGTCATATACGTGGCATTCTTCGCCATCATCTCCCTCTTTTATGACAAGGAGGACAATGTCGCCATGCATGCTGCAGCCATTAGCAATCGGAAGTCCAGATTCCTGATCCTCTACCCTGCCTATCATGAAGACCGCGTCATCACACATGCTGTAGAACAATTCCTGTTACAAGACTATCCCAAGGATCATTACAGGGTGGCTGTTATTTCAGACCATATGCAACCAGAGACCAACGAACGCTTAAGGAGACTTCCCATTACCTTGCTGACCCCTACTTTTGAAAAGAGTTCCAAGGCCAAGGCCATGCAATATGCCATGAATGAAGTGAAGGGTGGTTTTGACAATGTGGTCATTTTAGATGCAGACAATGTGGTACGTTCAGATTTCCTATCCAAATTGAATATCCTTTGCTCAGTCTACGATGCCATCCAGTGTCACCGATGTGCCAAGAACGCCAACAATGACGTGGCCGTTTTGGACGGTGCCAGCGAGGAGATCAACAATACCATTTTCCGCAAGGCCCACAACCGTTTAGGACTCTCATCAGCCCTTATCGGTTCCGGTATGTGCTTCGACTACCATCTTTTCAAGGAAAATGTATTCAAACTGACCACTGCCGGCGAAGATCGTGAGATGGAAGCCTTGCTTCTTCGCCAGGAGGTCTTTATCAAATACGCACCAGACATCCATGTCTTTGACGAAAAGGTCAGCAACCAGGATAATTTCCAGCGTCAGCGTATGCGCTGGATGACGGCTCAGATACAAAGTCTGATGAGCCAGTTGCCACAGATTCCTCATGCCGTCATCCACGGCAACCTGAATTTTATCGACAAGACGATTCAACAGGCACTCATCCCCCGCTCTATCCTTATTGTTTTACTAATAGGAATATGTATTTTGATAACCATCCTCGCCCCCTATTGGTGTGAGAAATGGTGGTTCCTTCTTGCCCTTCTGGCATTCTCCCTGTTCATTGCATTACCAAGGGAAATCCGCTTCAGTTCTTTCAAGAAAGTCCTTGCCATTCCCGGGCTTGTTCTTCGTATGCTGAAGAACATCCTCCATATCGACCGTAAGAACACGGACTTCATCCATACCGAACACAACTCATAATTTTTTGCAAGGTTCAAAAGAAAAGGCTAAAAACATTTGGTTCTTTCATATACATTTGCTATCTTTGCAAAAAAATAAGCATCATGGCAGAAAGGCACTATCCTGTAGGGATTCAGACTTTTTCTGAAATAATACGTGGAGGATACGTATACATAGACAAAACGGATCTTGTGTGGCAGATGCAACACAAAAGGAAATATATTTTCCTTAGTCGCCCAAGAAGATTTGGGAAATCACTGTTATCATCTACACTTCACTCATTCTTTGCAGGTCAAAAAGACCTGTTCACAGGATTAAAGGTCATGTACCTGGAAAAAGAATGGGAGAAATACGCTGTTATTCATTTAGATCTAAGCGAGGCAAAAGGTTTGGATTCCGTTAATGACTTAAAGGATAAACTACGTTTCCTAATGAAACCTTTCTTTAATTCTGAATACAAGGATTATTCAAGCATTTCACCTGGAACGATCCTTTCAGATACCATACAAAAACTATATCAACAAAGTGGGAAACAAGTTGTTGTTATTATTGACGAATATGATGCTCCTCTCTTAGACCTTCTTCACGAAAGCCATATCCTTTCTGAGTTCCGAAAGGTCATGCAAGAATTCTATATGCCATTAAAAGCAAGAGAACAATACATTAGATTCTGTTTCATTACTGGCATCACCAAGTTTTCACAACTCAGCATCTTCTCCACGATTAACAACTTGACCAATATCACCATGTGGCCAGAATTCTCTGCTATTTGTGGTATCACAGAGAAAGAACTTTCTGACCAAATGCAGGAAGACATAGAATTAATGGCCCTTAAGAATCATCTGAGTGTGGACGAGATGCACGCCAAGTTAAAGATGCAATATGATGGCTATCACTTCTCCGAAGATTCTGAGGAGGTTTACAATCCTTTCAGTCTTTTGAAAGCGTTTGACAGTAGGAAATTAGGCAACTATTGGTTTGAAAGCGGAACACCTTCCTTCCTTATCAGTGAGATGAAGCATTTCCGTACAGACATCATGTCACTCGATCAATTAGAAGTTCCATCTACAGCCTTTGACCAACCTTCGGAGGCCATGGATGATGCTCTTCCCTTGCTCTATCAAAGTGGCTACTTGACTATTAAAGGCTACAATCCAGAACTTGACATTTACACCCTTTCGATTCCCAACCAAGAGGTACGTATCGGCTACACAAAAGGGCTCCTGCCATCCTACACGGGCTTAAAGGCTGCCGATGTTCAGACAGGCTTTGCTGCAAAATTCTGGATGGCGCTTAAAAAGGATGATATTGATTTGGCGATGAGAGAGATGCAGGCCTATATGGCAGGCATACCATATATAGAAGGCTTCAAGCAGAAACTTGCAGATGCTGCGACTGCAGAAGGATTTTACGAATACACCATGTATTTGATATTCTCGATGCTGAATGTATATACAAAGACTCAGGTAAAATGCGCAGGAGGCCGTACAGATGTCGTAGTATGGATGGCTGAGACAATATACGTATTCGAGTTGAAAGTCACGGGATCTGCAGAAGAAGCAGTATCTCAAATTGACGAAAAACGTTATGCGATTCCTTTTGAAACAGACGGAAGAAAGGTCGTAAAAGTCGGAGTCAAATTTGACAAAGAAACACGCACGCCCAGTAATTGGATGATACAAGAATGAGTGGACGAGTTCATAAGAGTATATTGAATGCAGAGGCAATGTTTTTTTCACTTTGTTTCAAAAGAAAAGGCTAAAAAGATTTGGTTCTTTCATATACATTTGCTATCTTTGCAAAAAATAAAAGTAACATGTTTATAGAACGTACATACTCATGACAAATAAAATGGAACAAGACAATTGGGATATCATTATCCAACCTAACAGTAAACTCTTTAGCCTAAATCTGAAAGAAGTCTGGAGATATAAAGATCTTCTTAACATGTATGTTAAGAGGGATATTGTAACATTATACAAACAGACCATTCTTGGTCCATTATGGTACTTAATCCAACCATTAACGACAACCATAATGTTCATGTTTGTTTTTGGCGGCATCGCTGGCATTTCCACCGATGGTCTTCCACAACCGTTGTTCTACATGGCGGGTATTTTATGTTGGAACTACTTCTCTGAATGCCTAACCAGATGTGCTGATACATTTAATGCCAACCAAAACGTTTTTGGAAAAGTCTATTTCCCAAGGTTGGTCGTTCCACTCTCCATTGCCATTTCAAGTTTATTGAAGATGGCCATTCAATTTGCCCTTTTCATTGCTATTTACTTATTCTATATATTCCAAGGTTATTCACCTCAGGTAACATGGTATATTCTATTATTCCCATTATTAATTATATTGCTTGCAGGTTTAGGATTAGGTTTCGGGCTTCTCATTTCTTCAATGACTACAAAATATCGTGATCTAAAGTTTTTAGTATCCTTTGGTGTACAATTGTGGATGTATATAACACCTGTTATATACCCACTCTCGGTGTTAAAGAACAATTATCCTCAATATGTGTGGGCTATCGTTATCAATCCCCTTACAGCAGTCATAGAAACTTTTAAGATTGGATTTTTAGGGCAAGGTACTTTTAGTTGGACGTACCTTATATACTCCATTATATTTACGATTTTTATCATGACGTGGGGAATAGTTACATTTAACAAGGTCCAACGTAGTTTTATGGATACTATCTAAATAAGTTTATTTATGGGAAACGTAGCAATTGAATTTAATAATATTGGCAAACAATACAGGCTTGGCGTAATAGGCACAGGCACACTTAGTAGAGACCTCAACAGATGGTGGGCACTATTTAGAGGAAAAGAAGATCCATATCTTAAGATCGGAGACGAGAACAATCGCTCCCAAAAGGCAAGTAGTGGCTATGTTTGGGCATTGAAAGATATTGACTTCAAGGTTGAAGAAGGTGATGTGGTGGGTATCATCGGTAAAAATGGTGCAGGGAAATCCACACTTCTGAAAATTCTTTCCAGAGTGACGTCCCCCACTACAGGTAATATCCGCGCCCGTGGTCGTATTGCCTCATTACTAGAAGTGGGGACGGGTTTCCATCCCGAAATGACAGGACGGGAAAATATCTATATGAATGGCTCTATTATGGGAATGACAAAGGCTGAGATTACACGCAAACTTGATGAAATAGTAGATTTTGCAGGAGTTGAGAAATACATAGACACACCAGTAAAACGTTATTCTAGTGGTATGACCGTACGGCTTGGATTTGCAATAGCAGCCCATCTAGAACCAGAGATTCTCGTCGTCGACGAAGTGCTTGCTGTTGGTGATGCAGAATTTCAAAAGAAAGCGATTGGGAAGATGCAGGATATTAGTCACGGCAGTGGACGTACAGTTCTTTTCGTATCACATAATATGGACTCAATGTTAAATCTGTGTCGAAATGGATTACTTCTGGAAAATGGAAAAATGAAATATTCTGGAGATATCAAATCTACCGTTGCAGAATACTTAAGTGGTGGGAAAAACGATGCATCGTTTGTACAGACCGACCCAAGAAGCCCTCTTTATATATCTTCAGTAAATATGACAGGATCACATTCAAATAGGGCTGGTCTTTTTTCTTTCGATGAAGACATCACATTTTCGATATCATTAGTTAAAAATAAAGATTTTACAATAGATCGCAACACCGTGATGAGTGTTATACTTATGACTGCCAATAGAACAAGAGTTTGCAATTACGAGATGCCAATAGGGAATATGAAGGAGGAGAACTTAATAGTTGACTTTCAATACAAAAGCCAAGTGTTATTGCCAAATCAGTATCTCATTAGGGTGGTTATACATATACCCAACCTTCAATTTGTTGACAGACAAGATACCTGTTTATTTAAGGTTTCTGATGTTGGCTCTGAATTCTTAAAATATAATGGAACGGATAATGGAGTGATTGTTTATACTCCCAAAGTTGAAATACATAAAGGGATATGAAGAAGATAAAATTGTCGCTTGGAGAGCACCAAAGAATAATTTACGAGTTGTTATATGCTATTGACGACTTTTGTAATAGATATAATATCCGATACTTTTTGGGGTACGGTACTCTACTTGGAGCCGTACGCCATCATGGTATTATTCCTTGGGATGATGATGCTGACATCATGATGGAGAGAGAAGAATATGAACGATTTCAAGAACTAATTATCAAAAACCCTCCTGAAGGTTTTGAAGCATATAGCATTAATAATACAGCAGGCTATTATTATCCCTTTATTAAGTTCGGAAAGAAGAAAACACTGCTTATTGAGCCTTTTGGTTATGTCCCTTCCAAGGGAATTGGAATAAACATTGACATATTTCCAATAGATGGTTGCCCAGGAAATGACCGCGAGCAGGCATGCATATATGCTCGTAACTATTTCCCGAGATATTTTAATCTTTTAAATAGAAGATTCATAAATAAATATAAATCAAGAAGAGAACGTATATACCATCTTTTTCATTTATCTTACCATTTGCCTTTTGTTCAGAAACGCTTTTTTAAAAGGCTGTATAAAGATGCTTCCCAGTATTCTTGTAAAGAGACAAAATATTACTCATGCATTTCTTGGTCTTTTAGTGGTGACAAGAATGTTCATGCATGCCATTTAATTGATTCCATAATCAAAGTACCCTTTGGGGATAGACCGCTTCCTATTCCTTCTGGGTATGATGAAATTTTGAGAGAGGAATATGGTGATTATATGACACCACCCCCAGAAGACAAAAGAAAAACCACACATCAACATGGTGGTGTATATTGTATAGAGGACTAACATTATCAAATTTGAGATGAAGAAAGTATTGACGGTCGGAGTCTACGACATTCTGCATATTGGTCACATGTTGTTATTCAAACATGCTCGTGAATATGGTGATTACCTTATTGTTGCTGTACAAGAATCTGAAGTTGTAAAAAAATTCAAACCTTCAGCAAAAATGGTTTATTCAACAGAAGAACGAATGTTTATGGTAGGCTCTCTTCGGTACGTAGACGAAGTCATATCTTATAGAGATGTTGATGATATTGTAAAAAATGTAGAATTTGACATATTTGCAAAAGGCCCAGACCAAAGTCACGAAGGTTTTCAGAGAGCCATAAAATGGGCCTTAGCAAATGGAAAATCTGTGGTAACAATTCCACGTACGGAAGGAGTATCATCTACTATCTTGCGAGATTACCTAAAAGAGAATTATTAGAGATGCGCATTCTATACGACCATCAAGCATTTGCGATGCAAAGCCATGGAGGTGTTTCGCGTTGTTTTGCAGAATTGTACAAGAACTTACCTCAGGAGATAAGTGCAATCATCTCCCTGAAAGAGTCAGAAAACGTATATATTAGAGAAATGAATCTTGCAGGAGCACATTTCATAAGAGATGGTTTTAATCATTTTATTTGTCGTCGTCCTTTTCCTGGTAAATGGCATCTTTATGAATTGTATCAGAAGATACGAGGAAAAAGTGAATATATAGATATTAATCTTATTCATTCTATTGACGAATTACAAAAAGGAGAGTACGACATCTTCCATCCAACATATTATAATGATTATTTTCTGCCCTACCTTAATGGGAAGCCTTTTGTCTTAACCATTCATGACATGGTACCAGAATTATATCCACAATTCTTTGGACCTGATGATATCCAAATAGTCATGAAACGTAAACTCGCTCCTTTGGCAAATGCGATTATTGCTGTGAGCGAAAACACCAAAAAGGATATTATTCGTCTTTTAAACATTCCAGAAAAGAAAGTGTATGTTGTATATCATGGGTGTTCTTTTTCAACTATTCAAAGTAGCCGTTCTCCATACGATTTCCCTTACGTACTTTATGTCGGAGATAGGTCTAGTTATAAAAACTTTATTCCATTTGTAAAACAAGTTACCCCAGTATTAAAACGACATAAAGGCTTACATGTTATCTGTACAGGAAAACCTTTTAAAAAAGAGGAAAAAAGAGTTTTTAAAGAATTGGGAGTCAACAATCTGTTCATCAATACTTGGGTGAAAATGGACGCAGAATTATACGCTTTATACCATCACGCTGAGTGTTTTATATATCCGAGTGATTATGAAGGATTTGGGATTCCAATATTAGAAGCATATCAGGCAGATTGTCCTGTTTTACTAAACCGTGCCAGTTGTTTTCCAGAAATTGCCAAGGATGCTGCAATCTATTTCAACATTCATTCAAATGATAATAATCTCTCAGAGAGTCTAGAAAATTTCTTGTCAATGAACAAATACGAAAAAGAAACTCTCTTGACTAAACAACGTGCAAGGCTAACCGATTTCTCATGGAAGAAAAGCGCAGAAAAGTTGGCATATATATATAACTCAATATGAAATATTCAATTATCACAATCAACTACAACAACTGCGACGGATTGCGCAAAACCATCGAAAGTGTTATTTCTCAGAGTTATAAGGATTATGAGTTCATCGTCATCGATGGTGGTTCTACTGATGGAAGCCGAGATATTATTGAGCAACATTCCTGTCATATCGACTACTGGGTATCAGAACCAGACAAAGGCGTATACAATGCTATGAACAAAGGCATTAGGCAAGCAAAAGGAGATTATCTTAACTTTATGAACTCTGGCGACACATTCTATGATTCCAATGTCTTAGCCTCAATTGACAAAGCATTAGGTGATTATGACATCATAGTAGGAAAAGAATTCCACCAAAATCCGAAAACAGGGGAGTCTGCAACAACGTTCTTGCCAGCACGTATATCGATGGTTACCTTTTTTGTTAGTTATCTTCCACACCAAAGCGGTTTTATTAAGAGATCGCTATTCAAAGATTTCCAATATGATGAAAACCTTCACATAGTTGGAGATTGGAAGTTTTATATGCAACAGATTGTCTGTCACGAAAGAACTGTCAAACTAACTGATATAGTAGTAAGCAGAAGAGAGCAAGGAGGTATTAGCAACGCCAATAGTTCATTAAATTCCGAAGAACGTCTCAAAGTTTTACATGACATACTACCCCCCGGGGTTTTTAAGGACTATGACAGCCTTGCAAAACTCGACAAAACAACCTTGTATAAACTACTAAATTTATGCGATAACAATAAGAAACGCAAATGGCTCACATACTGCATAAAAATTATTAACAGAATTAAGTCGTAGTTTATATGAAGATTGCTGTTTTAACTTCTGGAATACTCCCTGTTCCTTCTGTTCAAGGAGGGGCTGTAGAAAATTTGATTGATTTTTATTTGGAATATAATGAAACACATAAGATTCACGATATAACTGTATATAGCATATACGACAAAAAAGTAGATAACCATCCTGCCCAAGCATCATTGGTTAATCATTATTACTATATAGACACGAATAGCCTGTGGGCAAGGATAAAAAAACTCTTTTTTTTACACACTTCATATAAACAGCATATTTCGTTCAACAATCATTATATCGAATACTTTTTCGAACAAGCATTCAAACATTTAAGGAAATGTTATTATGATATTATCATATTAGAAAACAGACCTTCCTATGCATATAAGTTAAGAACACGATCAAGTGCGAAACTCATCTGCCATCTACATAACGAACTTTTGACATCCAATTCCCCTGGAGGGTCAGAGATATACAACTCCCTTGACAAGATTATTACAGTTTCCAATTATATTGCGAACAGAGTAAAGACAATTGATTCAGATGACAATAAAAGTATAACTGTTTATAATGGAATAAATCTTCAAGCATTTTCTCTTACCCAAGTTCCATCTATTAAGAGAGAGGAATTAGGGCTTAGTCATGATGATTTCGTGTTAATATACAGTGGAAGAATGAATGAAGAAAAGGGAATTTCTGAATTAATAAAGGCAATGAATTTAATCAGAGAAAAGAAAAGTATTAGACTATTAGTCATCGGAGGATCTTTCTTCGGTAATGACACATCGGACAATGGTTTCATTAAGAAATTAAAGGAAACTGCGTCTCCCATAAAAGATCAAATACTATTCACAGGATTTGTTCCATATGAGAAGATGCCGGACTATTTGATGCTTTCTGACGTAGCGATTATTCCTTCCATTTGGAATGATCCCTTTCCTACAACAATACTTGAAGCACAGGCGATGGGCCTTCCTATAATAACAACGAAAAATGGTGGCATTCCAGAAGAAGTTACCAAAGACAATGCTATACTCCTTGAAACTAATGAGCACTTTATCGAGTCACTAGCAGAAAGCATAACATGGCTTTATCGAAATCCTAAAGAATGTATAAGAATGAGCAAAGCCTCACTTACTAATTCCAGAAAATTCGACAAAGAAAGATTTGCCAAAGATTTCTTTAACGCCCTCTTAACCTGAATATTTGTTAGAAACGAGTTCGTTAAACAATTGAACCCACAAAGGCATAATCCATTCAGATTTATATCGATGCGATGATATAATTGCAGCCCGCCCCATATCCTGACGCATCTGAACATTCTCTATAAGTTGACATACATGGTCTGCATATGCTCTGATGTTCCCGTTCTCTACCAAAAACCCATCAACACCGTCGTGAATAATATCTGCTGGACCATAAGGACAGTCAAAAGCAACTACTGGTAGTCCACAACTCATGGCTTCTGCCAGCACGAGTCCAAAAGGTTCATAAAGTGAAGTCATAAGAAGCATGGATGACTCGATAAATCTGTCCATAATATATGGTACAGCCTGATATATATTAATACTTAGTTGCTTTTCAGAAACTACTTTCTCATAATATGGCTTCAGTTCACCATTTCCATAAACATCAATACTCCAATCGGGATGGCGTTGTTGTACCAACGTCCAGACCTCCACTAAAGCGCCAAAATTCTTTTGTAAATCAAATCGTCCAGCAAATATTGCTTTTTTAGCCTTACATTGACTATATTTTCCGCTTGCATTCAGATGAACCACATTAGGTATAACGCATGTTTTATTACAAACACGCTTCCACTCATCTGCATCACCTTGTGTCAATGTTACCAACTTATCCAACTTCTTAAACTTTTTTCTACCCATATAAATGGAAAGACAATGTAAGAATGTTGAATGTTCAAATTCCACATCTTTATACATAGCATGTGATTCAAATATGGTTGGTATCGAACTATTAATGTCCAAAACTGCACTTGTACATCCGTCACGGATACAAGAAATAACATCTGGACTAATTTCTTTTATGTATGACGCCAAACGATTCCTATATAGTCTCTCAAGTTCTCTATATTTCAGCCAGCGTTTAATTCCATGAAATTTATACTGCTGATGAAACCTAATACTCAGATCCTTAACAAAAATACGTTCATCAAGAGGAAAAGGAATAGGATTCCCTCCCTGATCTGCCGTCACGACATAGACCTCATATCCATATTCTCTGACAAGATAATTCATCTTATCACTGAGAACACGTTCTATGCCTCCCCAAACTGCTAACGCATCTGTAACATATAGTATTCTCATGTCAATTATACAATTTTTCTGCAAATATACATAAAATGTCAGAAAATACAAGTCTTTTTCATAAATAAGTTGTATCTTTGCATAAATTATGATGGAGATGAATCACCCCATAAACAAGCAGCGACTTTCTGAGGCCATCACATGGCTCCGGTTTCCGCTTATATTCCTGATTATCCTTCTCCACTGCTATTCAACAGTGAGATTGCCAGGAAACCACGAAATATATTTCAAAGTAACCTACCCTTTCTCACTATGGCTTGGAGAGACTGGTGTACCAGGTTTCTTTTTCATCTCTGGCTTTCTGTTCTTCCTAAGCAAGAAACATTATCAGCAGAAATTGGAAACGCGTTTCCATACACTTCTGATTCCTTACCTGTTGTGGAATACACTGCTACTTGGACTCTATATCATTGCATTCATAGCCGGATACCCTCAGGACATCAATGGGAAGAGTATTGCAGACTATACATTCCTTGATTATATGAGAGCATTCTGGGACAGAGGATCATACGATAACGGAAACTTTGTTCCTATTCTGTGTCCTTTCTGGTACATCCGTAATCTGCTCATCATGTCAGTTCTTTCGCCACTTCTCTATTATATTATTAAATATGTACGCGAGGTTTATCTTCTGATAATAGCCGTTTGGTGGCTTTTTACGCCACATAATGCGTTTATTTCACAGACCATCCTGTTTTTCAGTCTTGGAGCCTATTTCTCTATCCTTGATAAGAACCCGTTAGTAATATTCAATAAATACAAGAAGTTATGTCTCATACTCTTCGGCATCCTTGCCATTATGGATATTATTACACATACCATCTGTGTTACGCCTGTCAATCTACAGATTCATAGGATATCGCTGATCTTCAATATTCCCGCCCTATTCCTTTTGGCAAACTATTGTTGCCAGCATGGGGTTACATCAAAATTACTATCCAATGCAGCCTTTATCGTGTTTAGCATCCACTATCCCATCGTGGTTGTTATGCGGAAATCCTGTGCAATCAAACTGGGTGATGCTTCAAATCTAATTCATGTTCTCCTCTATTTCTTATGCGTATTGCTGGCAACGACTATTAGTCTACTGATATATATTTGTCTGGACAAATACTGTCCCAAAATAAAAAACGTCTTATCAGGAAACCGATGAAGATTCTAAAATTTGGAATACCCATTATCATTTTTGTCTTAGGATGCCTTGCATACATGATGTATTCATATTATGCACCTCCATCAGCATATCACCCATATGCCATTCCACAAGAGCAAGATGATACGCTTCGTATAGCATATTTAGGAGATAGTTGGGCATTTATGCATAGAGAACATAACTGCGAAATTTCTAAACTCTTAGAAGACACGTTGAATCGTCCCGTGAAAGTTCATTCGTATGGCATGTGCGGCCTAACAAGCAAAGAGTTTTATGAGAACATTTTCGATAATGCAGACTTAAAACATTTTCTACAAAAAAGGAGGTATGAGTATTGTATTATTTCATTAGGCATCAATGATACCTACAAGAAGATGAGCACAATCTACTATCAACAGAGTATGGATTATATTATCAGTTTTTTCCTTACCAACCACATTCATCCCATTATTATGGAAATACCAGACTACGACATTTATAAATCATTTGAAAGGCAAAGCGATTCCAGGAAATTGCTTCGTCATTTATCTATGTTAATTAATAAAACTCCATTAGACTGCAAACAACTATTCAGGAACTCCCTTGATAACATGATTACAAAGAAGGAATACGCAGACAAGGTGAGTATTATCCGGTATCTATCATGGAATAAAAATAGTACTAAAAATTTAGAGATGATATATCTAAATGACGGCATACACCTTAACGAAGCAGGATATACAAAACTTGATAGTTGTATTGCAGAAGCCTGTATGAGACATTATAATGGAAATCAATATGGAAAGAATTGAATTCAAAAAAGAAGGACATGATCCTCAAATAGATTTTATTAAGGGATTGTGTATCCTATTTGTTGTATGGACCCATTGTATGAATCGTGGTGAGTTAAGCAATATCCTCTTTCCGTACTGGGGTGATACAGCCGTTCCCATTTTTATTATCATTCAGGTATTTCATTATTACAAAAAAGGTGTCAGTGTTCGTATGCCAAGCATCTCCAAACTATGGAAGCGAATAATGAAACCATACATTATTATGGTAGCCCTTATGTTTATTGTACAATTCTTTATATACTATGATATGACAGATGGTACTTTCTCACCCACCCTATATTGGGAAAAACGGGGACCAGGCTCATACTATATCTTCATTTATATTGAAATGGCCTTCGTCATTCCACTATTTGCTCCACTATATAGGAAGTTTTCCACAAAATGGCTCTTGGTTATCTTCCTCATTCTCTCCCAACTTGTAGAAATTGTATGCAGTCTCACTCACTGCCCAGACAACATCTACCGAATTACTTTCTTCCGTTACATTTTTCTCATATTTATAGGATATCTTCTGGCAACAAAAGGATTAAAACTCAACAAACTAACTATAACTGCGGGCATCTTCAGTATGTTGTTCATCTACTTTTTTGCGTACTCTATGTGTGACATGGAACCAGTATTCTGTACAAGTTTAGTCCTTTGGCCTCTCTGTCATTGGATATGCTATTTATACATCGCCTATTTCTTTCTTCCCTTCCTCAAATACACCTATACTAAACTGATCATATGCAATCGTTTCATGTCATGCATTAATACAATAGGCAAATACTCTTATGAAATCTACCTCTTTCAGATATTTTATTATGCAACTATCAGCATCTATATTGGGAAAGCACTTTCTATTATAGAAAACCATCCACTCCAAAGAATACTATATATTGTTATCTCTACAAACATCTGCATTCTACCAACTATCTACCTGTCTATGAGAAGAAAACTCCTAAAAAGCAGATAGCCTATTTCTTTACAAAAGCATTCTTTATCCTCAAATATAACTGGTACCAACACCATGAAACATGACGGAAATCTGTAGCATAGATATAACTATCACCATACTTTATCACGTTAAGTTGATGTCCACCATCTTGATATATCTTCCCACCCACTTCGAGAATGTCCTTTTTATACAGTTCTTCTTTATAGACATGTTTATCCAAAGCGGTTATTCGATGAATCGAAACATTTTCACCATAACTCCGACTACAGTCTTGACTGATTCGATAATAATTATCATCCAAATGAATAATAGAGCCGCCACTCCTACCAAAATCATTGCCAATATATACAGGGGAGAGGGGGTGTTTTACAAAATCATGATTCAAAATGTCATCTGTATAGTAGAGTTCCAGATGATACGTCCAATTATATGAAACCGACGTAAAAAGATAGAATATACCATCCTTCTCCAATAGATGACTGTCGCAGAAGTTAAACTTCACATCTTCAGTCCTCGGCTGGGTCAGTAATGCACGTTCAAAAGTGAAATCAGTCAGGTCTTTATTTCCCCTGTAAAGTCTAATAGATTCCGAAGCCTGTGTCTCTGGAATCATAAAGACATCACCAGCATAGTCGAACACAAATGGAAATGAAAGATGGAATGGCTGATCAAGAACAGTGACTGGAGAACTCCAATGGCTAAGATCATCCGATTTCTTCATCCGAATGATTCCTTTTTCTCCAGACCTCTCACTTTCATAGAACAAATATAGAGTATTTCCCTTCACAAACAAAAAAGGATCTGCCTGTGTCAGCAGTGGCTTAGGTTTGAGCAGGTTATCAATATCAAGCCGTAGAATCTGACTACATCGCTGAACCTGTGTTAAGTCAAATTGACTATTCTGACTTACAATGATTCCGAAATCATCGTCTTTATTAAAAAATTTACTAAATAAACTCATATTTTCAACATTATACTACAAAGATACTAATATTTTGCCAGATATATTTAATATACATTCTATTTTGGTCATATTTATCTTTTTTTATCTAAAAAAAAACAAAAACTTTAACCTGATTATGAAAAACGAACTACTTTTGTATAATTAAAAAATATGAGTATATATGGATATTAAAAAACATAAGTTTATCATTCTTGGATCTTATACTCCAAATGTATTAGGACAGATAAGAAGTTTGGGAGAAAAGGGAATCTCTCCTATTGGAATCTTGATACATAAAGACACTTTCAGGATTGACAAAAGCAAATATTTGTCCAAGTGTTATTCTGTTGACACACCGGAAGAAGGCTTAGAGATTATTATCCATGAATATGGGCATGAACCTTATAAGCCTTTCCTTTATACTGACAGGGATGATGTAGTTGGGATTGTTGACAAGCATCTTGATGATTTGAGCAAGAGGTTCTATGTTTGGAATGGAGGAGAACAAGGTAAACTAAGCCGCTTCCTTAACAAGAATGACCAGATTGAATTGGCAAGACAATGTGGCTTTAGGACTCCCAATACAGAATTATTGAAGTCGGGCGAATTACCTACTTCGCTAAACTTTCCTGTTTTCACAAAAGCCACAAATTCATTGAAGCAATGGTGGAAAGGCAGTGCTTATATCTGCAACAACGAGAGTGAACTCATCAAGGTATACAACGCTATTGAAGATGAAGAACTGTTGGTACAAGAATACATCATCAAAAAAGACGAAACCCCCATTGAAGGAATCAGCATCGACAAGGGAAGAGAAATATATCTTTATGGCCAAACAAGGAACTATAGGCAGCCAGAAGACAGTTTTGGCACTTATCGACATATAGAAAAATTCAACAATTTAGAGACAGAAAAGAAAATTAAGGACTTCATCCGCAAGATAGGATACACAGGTCCGTTCGAAATTGAATTTATCATCGACAAAAATGGCATTGCTTATTTCTTGGAAGTAAATTTCAGAATAGCACAGCAAAACTATGGATATACTTGTTTTGGAGTCAACATCTCATACATTTACGCCAGATCTATTTTGGAAAACACAATAGCCAAAGACGAAATCAATTACACATCAAAGCAGCCTTTTAATATAATGTATGAATTTGACGATTTTAAGGCGTTCGTTGTCAACAAGAAGATTCCTCTACTGAAATGGCTCAAGGATGTCAAAAGCACTGATGTCTTTTTATTATTCAACAAGAATGATATAGCACCCTTTCTTTTCACCCTATGGGAAAAGTTTAAGAAACGTATATTCTGATTCTGGCGATGACTACTGAGAGAATCAATTGGATAGACTGGGCTAAATGTATTGCCATCACGATGGTTGTTTTTGGCCATATCCCACAGGCAAAAGGATCTTTCCTTCCTTTCTATGTCTGCACGTTTCACATTCCACTCTTTTTCTTTATTTCTGGATATTTGACAAAAACGAGACTTTATACAAAGGAAGAATATAAGAAATGTAAGCATTCGCTTATTATTCCCTATATTCTCTATAACGCTATCTTCTATCCATATTGGGCTATTAGGTTATATATAGACCAGAGTGTTGGGTTTTCCATCTCTGAATATATCATCAAACCGTTTATTGGACTCTTCTTCATTCAAATAGATTCTCCAATATCTTCTTCCGTTAATGGTGCCATGTGGTTTATTGCAGTATTATTAATTATGAGGTTGACAATTCATCTATGCATACACACATCTAAACCATTACTTTACATAAAGATCGTAGCATTGTTATTCTCGGGGCTATTCGTTGTTGCGATGAATCAAAAGATACCTCTTCCAATGACTATTGAGGGCCTTTTCAAATGCATGCCTCTCTATCTGTTAGGATATCTAACTAAACAATATCATTGGCTTGAGAGGATTTCCCTGAAAAGAGACATTGTAGGGGCATTAACATTGATATGTATCAGTGTTGGAGCTACTTTTGTCTATAGAGACTCTGATAGTTTTACATATCAGATGATTGCATTCTATATTGTACTCATTACTGCAACTTATGGTACACTCTATTTATGCAAGATATTTAATAGCATAACCAGTTCTATCATTATTAATATTTCAACAGGCACATTAATGATTATGGGACTTCACTGGATGTTCATTGGTACAACAAACTTTATATTAGAACATCTTTTTTCGATGAATAATGGAATCACTTATTCATGGCCTTTAGCTATTTTGTTTGCCATCTGCATAGATATTGTTATCTATCCTTTCATCATTTTAGCCAAGAAGTACATGCCATTATTACTAGGGAAATAACAATTCAGCCTATCAATATTGAAGTAAATTTATTGCTATTAAAGCAATAAGATAACATCCACGGAATAATCAATGAGACTGTAAATAACAATAGCACCCCAAAATAAAGATGAATTTCCAAGAAATATCTCATTTCCGGAATTAACAATAATACAAAAACGACAATTTGATTGAATATGTATATCCCCATGCTGTTTCGATCCAGACTATTAATATATTTTAAGTGAACACATGAGCAATCCGATCCCTTTTTTAGCAATAACATAGACGATACGGAAATCAATATAGCCGGGAGCCTATATAATGTACTTTCCTCTAGGCAACCTAAGAAAGACAAAGCGAACAACAATGCTATTCCAATAAATAGAAAAAATTTAGCATAGTTCACTTTGTCAATCATAGCACCATATTTTGCATAGAAAAGCCCAACAAGAAATGCAGGCAAATAATAAAAAGTTGACCCAAAGCCAAGGAAATGATAATGTTTTGAAAATTCCGTCCAAAGATAAAACGGAATGAAGGAAACAATAACCACAATAAGATCTACCATAAAAGAACTATCTTTATCAATTCCTATCTTATTCAAAATAATAATTATTACGAACAACTCAAATAACATCAGCAAAAACCATAAATGAGCAATTCCAGTAAATAGATTTATCCAAGAAATATGCACCTCTGGTATTGTTAATATCATAATGATTCCCCAAAAGAAATAGGGTATTAACAGACGTCGGAATTTGTTTTGCAAAAATGAAAAAACATTCCTATACTTCCCTTTTTCTATATACATATAGCCATAAAGGAAGCCTGATATAAATACGAAAGTAGTTAGCCCAGTTTTCACTACAGGAGGCGCTATCAATTTCCATAAGGGAACAATATCCGTATGAAGATACCACCAAGTTCCTACATAAAAACATAAACTATGATACAGAATAATAAGTAACATAGAAAAAACACGCAAAACCGATACATACTGCAACTTGCCTGATTCGTTATCCATAATTATATGCTGTTATACTTATTGTTTACAATTAGACATTATCTCGTCGAACAGTGATTCCCATTTCTTCATAATTGTATCTTGACGATAATGCTCTGAATCCATTATAGCCTGTTTGGAAAAAATAAAACGTTCTTTTTCATTCTCCATCAGATAGATGATTGCCTCCGTCAATTCTGGGACATGATCCTTTTTCACTAAAAGGCCATTATGAGAAGACGACACAATAGACCTTGGGCCTGGCGAGCAAGAAAAAGCCACACAAGGAAGGCCGACTGCCATAGCCTCAATTAAGACGAGGCCAAAGCCTTCTGACCTCGAACTTAAAACATAGAATGAGGCTTCTGCCATTTTCCCATAAACATTGTCTGTACTTCCTTCACAAATAACTTTTTTTTCAAGTTTGAGTCGCTTTACTTGCTCAAGATAAGGTGATTTATCACCTGGACCAACTATTTTCAAAGTCCAGTCAGGATGTTTCTGTGCAACCACAGCCCATGCCTCTATCAACATGTCAAATCCCTTAACGGGATCATATCTACCAACAGAAATCACTAATTTGCTGTTCGGATTCGAATGGACGGTAGGATATTTTGTCAAAGGATTGGGAATGACAATTTTATTTGACAGCATAGGCCAATTGTCAGCATCCTCTTCGGTAAGAATCACAAATTTATCCAGACGTGCCAATTGTTTAATTAAGACTCCCTGCCATTTAGTCGTTATCCATTCGTTTACAATAGTTGGCAGATAGGGCTTATCAAACCTACGATAGAATTGTTTCTCAAAATGAATTTCTCCTATCTTATGGCTTCCATCTGGTATATCGTTAATGAAGTTTATCTCACGACGAATTGCGGTTACGGTTATGTCTGGCCTAACCTCCATCAAATAGGATGTCAGTTTTTCCTTATATAGAGCCTGTTTCTTACGATAAGCAGATATTTTCTTAAGAAGGGGCATCGTATCGAGTTCATCAAAGTTAATATCAAAGTTAACGAACTTGACCTTAGGAGCAAGTTTGTAAAAGAACGGTAAATCTGGACGTTCCGTCAACACCACATACATCTGCCAATCCGTATGCTCTGCAAGGTAGTTCACCTTACAACTCAGCACCTGCCCCATCCCACTGGGCTGATACAAACCGCCTATTATATACACAATTTTCTTCATGTCTGCAAATATAATATCTTTTATTGAAAAATCCAAAGAGAATAGAGAAAAAAGCATGAATAAAGTCATCAATAGAGACCAAAATTAAACCAACTTGCATAAAAACGGGCCCCATTGGGTGTAAGGTGTCGGCTATCATAAGTAATAAAATGATTATCGGAAGTGAATACTGGTACTGTACTGTCTGGCATTAATGTCAGACCTAACAAATCCACATAATCCTCTTCCCATTGATCTTGCAATATTCGATTAACATAATAATAATCAGTCTTTATGGGTGTCCTTTGAGCAAAATAGTCCTCTCGATGGCGGTTCTTGTAGAATATTCCATTACTCGTGCCATGATTCTTGGTACCAATGCCCCATATTTCTACATAAGGTCTAAGATTCTGCCAGATCTCCTCGGGTACTTGGTGCTTCCATCCGAAGAAATATATGCGATCACATTGGCGGATGCGACTTAATGGACAATCGCCAAAGCCGTTATGATATGAGAGTTGAATGCTGTCTGCAATTGATGATTCTAGCAGTATATTGGCAAAGTCACGGGCAAAACTATTCCCTATAACCAGAATCCTCTTCTTTGTTGATTCTGAGGAGAATTCTTTATCGTACTCATAGATTCGATCCGTATAGCCCTCGAAGACTTTGGGATCTGCACAGCCTTTACGTATACCAAGTTCAGGAACATCTCTTACTGCTCCACCTATGCTATAAATCCAAAGAGAGAATGCATTAATAACAATAAACGCCAAAAACAGACAACAACGAGAGAAGATATTGGGTTGAACCCTCTTTTCGATAATATAATAGGTGAAGAACGAAAGTAAAAGAGTGATTGCAATAATACCAAACAATATCGGAAAAGAAATCTCGTCGGCATAGAAATAACGGTAAAAGGCAAAAAACGGCTGATGCCAAAGGAAAATACTCAGGCTCATACGGCCTAAGGGAGCCAATATTTTTGAATTTTGGGCGACAGATGATATACGGGACTTAATTTCATTACAAAAAATGAATAATGTCGTAAATAGTACTGTCAGAATAAGAATCAATTCACGTGGAAGAAAACTCTCACGAATGGTATTCGTACCCCCTTCAAGGTTATACGGCATAGCCCTCTCCCCTATTGTGAAGGTCCCTAAGAATATCATCAGGAGAATACCTATAAAAGAGGTGTAACCCAACAATGACGAACCTCTATATGTTTTGAGGGCGATCAAGCCACCTATGGTTAATTCAAAAAACCTATAGTGCAAGAGGTAGTATTTATCGGCAATGGTATCAATGGGACTCAGATAAAGCAGAAATGACAGGACCGTCAAAGCAATCAGAGCACTCTTCATCCATTTTCTGAATAACAATATCAACAAAGGGAAGATGACATAGAATTGGAAGAGTACGCCCAAGAACCAGGTGTGCATCATGACCTTGTGATAGATGGCGGCCCAATAGTTCTGTGTGGTAATAGATTGAAGGATATTGTTTCCAAATACTGACGATGCCACCACTTCTTCACTCAGGAATCGGTAGTCGAATGGCAGCATATCCATATAGCCAATGACTAAGGCAAAGGCACTGACTAATAATACTAATGGTAACAGTCTGAATAGTTTTTTCTCCAGAAAACGGAAATATATGAATTGACCTGACGCAATCTCATTCATCACCTTCGGTACGACTAAATAGCCATTAATGACGAAAAAAACATCCACGCCTAGGTAACCACTCTTGCACCATCCTGCATGATAAAGAACTACGGCTATAATAGCCAACCCCTTCAGCAAATCCAGATCATGACGATACTTCACTTCCATATTACTGCAAAATTAGTGTTTTTTTAAAACAATGCCAAATAAATCCAGAACTTTTTGTATCTTTGCAGTCAAATGGAGTCAAAGAAAATCTGTTGTCTGATGGAATCTGGATGGCACTGCGCAATCGATTGCGCAAATAATTAGTGTGATTGTTACAATAATATTTGGAGGGGTTGTGGAATTGTTGTACCTTTGCAACTCTTTTATTTAAAAATATTGGAAAAGATGATTTCAAATTATTACAAGACAGACAGTTACATTGACGATTTGCTTCAGGAGGTGCTGAAGTATGGTGAGAGAATGACAAAGGAAAGGCCATCTTCTTATTTTGAGATGATAGGACGGTTGTTTATTATGTTTGGCGTGATTTGTACGACAGCAGGTGAGTTGTATTATCAGGTAAAAGAATCGAGAAGGACGCTCTTAGCAATCAAAAAGATTGACTATCTTCGGAGAATAGCCAGTTTCAGGGCACTCTATGGAGGTTTAAAAGAAGTATTGGGTGCGGTGCCACTCTTTCGGGATCGCGACTACCAGAAGTATCCTCAAGTCACTGCTGAAGAAATCCTTTCGGTCAGAGAGGAATTCAAGTGTCTGGAGCAGTTGCCGTCATGTGGCAAAGGGAAGGCGAAAAGAACTTACTTCGACGCCACTGTCTTGGCTTACAAAATGTTTGACATGGTATTCTTGGGCATGAAGGGAATCCCGATGTTGTTACAAAGCCTGTATGACGACCAACAGATGCTGCAGTCTAACTCTGAGATGCGTGTACAGCGGTGGAAGCGGATGATAAATGACTATCGCGAAAAGGAGTGGGAGAATGACAAACTCCTGTTTCAGAAAAGACTGGACAATCACATCAGACAGTACGGCCACAACAAAGCCTCCCTTACGCACTTAATGAATCAAATAGACAATGAGGCTGCCAACCTGTTGGATGGCGGGATGGTGTCGACCCTCAACAATCTCTACCTGAACCAGAAGGATCACGTCACGTATATCTTTGACAACCAAGACAAACTGACCCGGGAACAAATCACCAGTCATCTGAGGTTCGTCCAGATTCATCAACTGCTGGAACAGGAGATAGAACTGTGCGACCTGCGGCAGCCAGCCATCGGTGCCTACGCCGACCTGTTTACGAGCCGTGCCGCCCAGGAGATGGCGGAAATCCTTACCCCCACCATTGCGAGGTATGTGGACTTCGAACATGGCTACCAATATGGTGCCTGGGTAAAGGCCATGATGGACCTGAAACTGATACGTGCTGACAAGCGCAACGGCACAGCGATCATCAGATTCGTCAACAAGACGTTCGGTGAGCAGATAGACAAGACCACATTGTTCCGATGCCTCAGCAAGGAGGATGACTTCGAGAAGATCAGAGACTTGTATGAGGCCATCTTGTCTGTCGTCCGTCAGCAATTAAACTGCGAGCCTCGGCTTAACGATTTGAGGAAGGCACTACAGACAGTGTAATTCCTTTCAAAAACGTCCTGGCTCGTCGTTCCTCCTCGTGCGGCGCTCGGCTTTGCCGCTTGCTACCGTAGGGACGCAAGAATGTTTTTGAAAGGAACAACACTGTCTTTTACAACATTGACCCTGTTTTTGCTTCCATTTGATGCAAAAATGGGGTTTTGTTAAAGGTTCGTTAACATTTGTATTCCCGTAGGAGGGCGTTTTTGCAGCAAACGCCCTTTTTTGCAAACAAAATGCTGCAAAACTCAGAGGCGCTTTGATATTCTTGGTAATTTCGCACTCGCAAACAAGTAATATCAAAGATAATGAGTGAACAAACATTTGATTTAGTCAAAGGCAGACTGGCGAGCAGAAGCCAGATTGCCACCTATGGGAACCGGAAGGTTCCGACCCAGGAGGAAATCGACAAGTTGTATAGTGAACGTATCACGCCAAAGACAGACCTGCCTCCCATGCAGCCACTGTTTCGGATGTTTGGCGTGCCGTGCTTCTATCGCGGGGAACTCACAGCCGACTGCGGCAGGGCGAAGAGCGGAAAGACATTTTTCCTCTCGATTCTGATGGCCAGTGCTCTCAAAAAACAGGTGCTGGCCTTGGAACGACTGACAGAAGAACCGCTGAAAGTGCTGTGGATAGATACGGAGCAGAGCCAGCAGAGCACGCAGGAGATTATGAAGGAGCGCATCATGCCTCTGGCGGAGGTTGGACAACTGGACGACACACAGTTCTATGCCTTCAACTTGCGTGGACTGGGGTTTGAGACACGCCGGAGGATGGTGGACGTGGCCGTCAAGACCATCAAACCGGATATCTGTATCATCGATGGCATCAAGGATCTGATGACCGACATCAATGATGCTGTACAGGCGACAAACATCATGGAGGAACTGATGGCACTGGCCAAGGATGAGAAGTGCTGCATCGTCTGTGTGCTCCATCTGAACAAGAGCATGCAAGACTGGAACATGCGCGGCTCCATCGGTACGGAACTGACCAACAAGGCCTTCGAGGTGTTCCAGTGTGCCATCATCGAGGATCACGGCGTCTTTAAGGTCACCCACTCTTTCTCACGCAAACAGAAGATGAAGCGGAAATTCTACTATGTCGTCAACGACAAGGGACTGCCTGAGGAGAGGTCTGACTATCAGGAACAGCCACGTGATGACCAGGGACGTTGGATGAGCCGAGAAGAGACCACGAAGAAGAATCCGAATGTGGATCCTGACGTGGATCTGGCCAAACTGTTCTCCGATGCGATGGAAGGTCGCAGGCAACGACCCTTTAACGAGTTGATGGCCGTGGCATTGAAGAAGTGCGGCGTACCGGATGCACAGACCTACTATGCCTATATCGCCATGGCGGAGGAAAAGGGCATCGTCTGCAAGACAGACCATCCCGAGACGCACGTCACATGGGTCGAGTTGATTGATAATCCGTTGCCCTTTTAATAATAATAAATTAATAATTAATTATTTAGCCCCTATAAGGGGCTTAATTAAATTTTTAATTAATAATTAACTAACCCGCGCGAGCCGATGAAGTGGAACGATGTTTTCTGCAACACCTTTAAGTCGATTGGTCAGGAAATTGGCCTGAACGTTCAGATGGTCGAAGGCTACTTGACATGTACGCCCCTCGACCCAGATGACCCGCGCTATTCTACGGACTTCATCCTGCCCTCCATGAAGATGGTAGAGGCCTGTCGGGCGGATGACTTCGATTTCTTCCAGCCATGGATTGCCGCCGGCAAACTAACAGAGCAGCAGATGCTTCGTGCTGCAGAACGCTATCACCTCGGCAAGACCAAGAGCGGCCAGCCCATCTTCTGGATGATCGATGACATGCACACGCCCCTCGATGCCCATATCGGAAATGGTTGGATCTCCACGCTCCTCAAAAAGCGTGAGCCCCTCCTGCAATCCTGGCGCCCCACCCACTGCCTCTTCGGCCTTCATTTGAATCATGGGGACTGGCACAATGATACAAAGCGTAGCGTGGATCAGGGTGCCTGTCCCCGTGATTCGTATCGCCGACAAACGGCGAAAAACATCGCGATTGTCGAGTCCGAAGCCTCTGCCGTCGTGCTGAGCGAACTCTTTCCCGAGTCGATTTGGCTTTCATACGCCACGACCGCTCATCTCACTCCCGACCTCTTTGCGCCCTTGGAGGGCTGTACGGTAACTCTTTATCCCCGTACAGACCCTACCCTCTCGACCTATCTCTTCTTCGAGGAACTCGCCGACCTGACCCGTCGTCAATACGACCTCGACATCACCGTCGACACCACCCTCGAAGATCACGCCACCGCCTCTCAGAAAGAGCGTGGCATTGACCTTCTCGAATTCCTACAAGATTCCCTAATTGATAAGCAACAATGAAAGCAATAAAAGCAATGACAAGACGGCAGTTAGCCGAATATGCCGGGGTTGACCCAAGGACCCTGAGCAACTGGATAAAGCCCTACCAAGAGTACCTCTGGCAAATAGGTATGCCCAAAGGCAAGGGAGCCTTGCCACCCAATGTGGTCAAGTGGATTGCCGACCGCTATTGCATCGATATTGTCCCGTAAATCTACAGGAATCGCCCAATATCTACCAGAATCTACATGGATGGACATAAATCGGGAACCACCCTTCCAGAATGTCGTACCTTTGTACCCGCTAAGGCAAGCGAACCAAAGGGATGCCTCCTAAGGCCCATTAAGATAATCCGAACGACTCATTCCGATAATCCCTATGGGGGTAAAGGAATGGTCGGAACGACTCAAAGAGATGATCCGGACACCTCAAAGAGACTATCCGAATGACCCAAAGGTGACCACCCCTTCCGCGCGCCGAAAGTATTCATAAATTTCAAAATTCAAACTTATGTCACAAAAGTTCATTAAGTCACAAAACAAGAACAGTCACAGCCCCGCCCATGGCAAGTATTTCACGAAGGCCGTCTATGACAACAGTTTCATCGAGACCGAGCAACTGGCCGAGTTCATTCAGACGCAGGCCAGCGTGAAGAAGTCAGACATCAAGGCTGTCCTCGACGAACTCGGCGGTGCCATGAAGCACTTCTTCGAGATGGGCCAGAAGATCCGCCTCGACGGTATCGGCATCTTCAAGGTGGGATTCTCCTCGATTGGTGTCATCAAACTCGAGGACTGCGGTGCTGCCAACATCACCACCCGTCGCGTCCTCTTCCAGCCTGAGACAACCCGCGTCGTGGTAGGTCAGGAGAAGAAGTCCAATGGCTCCGTGAAGCAGAAGTACGTCAACGCCATCACCCTCCTGAAGGACGTCGTCTTCGAAGAGACCCATGAGAACGCCATGAAAGCCACCGCCTCTTCAGGTTCTAACTCCGGCTCATCCACCGGCGGTTCTAACACAAGTGGTTCCACCACTGGCGGTGACAACACCGGAGGTGGCGGCGATAACGGCGGAGGCAACGGCGAAGATTCCGACCAGTAGTCGATGAATGATGTGTGATGGATGATGTATGATGTGTCCGGGGTGATGCAAGGGCTACCCAGTCTGCCGCAGCGCAGGAACAATTTCCATATCACAGCCTTGAATGCAGCCTGCACATCATACTGCCATCACTATTCACTCTTATCTTCCTTATAATCCTTATAATCCGTGTTTAAATTTATAAAGAAAGCGCAAATGATCAAAGTAAAATGGTGCACCGTTTGGAAGGTGCTGAAAATCGTAGGAACCGTGATAACCACCGTCGCCGGCACCCTCGCCGTGCAAAGTTGTATGTAATCCGTGTTCAGAAAAATGAAACCATTGAAATCCGTAAAACTCCTGATTGTTCACTGTACCGCCTCGAAGTGCAACCTTCCTTTCAGTGTGAAAAACCTGATTGCCTGCGGTGAGGCCAAATACGGCCAGTGCAGTTACCATTATTATGTCCGTCGTAATGGCAACATCATCCCTCTGTTGTCGGAAAGTGTCCAGGGCGTACATGCCCGGCACTACAACCACTGTTCCCTTGGCATTGTCTATGAAGGAGGCCTTAATGAGAAAGGGGTAGCCGATGACACGCGTACTGAAGCCCAGAAGCACTCCCTCTACGAGTTGCTGAAGGATCTCACAGAATCGTATCCCGACGCCCGCATCATGGGTCACTGCGAACTTCCTCACGTGGCCAAGGACTGTCCCTGTTACACCCCATCGATAGAGTATGCTGCCTTGCAGCCAGAGAACCGCCACACCATCTAAACCATAACCGTATGAAAAAGTACTTCCACAAACCCCGCGACGACAGATTATTCCAGGCCCTCGGAGTGACTACCGCAACACTTGACCTCGGAGGCGTATAACTGCTGTTGTTTTGTTGCGCCAAACAGCAAAGATAATGATTTTGGCAAATAAAAAACAAATAATTGCTAATTATTGTGTATCTTTGCATCCAAATGAAGTCAAAGAACATCTCACAATACGATGTCATCAGTGCATTGCGGCTGCCGCTGATTGTGCTCGTCACCTACGCCCATAGTTATGGCGGGGTGGCGGAAGGGTATAGTCTGATAGGATCTGGATGGGATTCGTATGAGATTCTGAAGATTGCGATGAGCCAGACATTGGTGAAGGTGGCTATGCCCACGTTCTTTGTGATGTCAGGGTATCTGTTCTTTGCGAATGTGGAGCAGTTCAACAAGGAGATATATCAACAGAAATTATGGCGAAGGATAAAGACGCTCTTGATACCATATATCATCTGGAACCTGCTGATGGCTGCCAAACTCAAGATGTTCAGTCTTAGTATCTTTTGGACACCTGCTAATATGCCGTTGTGGTTCTTGCGCGATTTGATGATTGTCTCGCTATTGACACCTATTATATATATAGGGGTTAGGAAACTCGGTTATTGGCTCTTTGTATTGCTTTTACCCATTTATTTGACAGGCATCTGGGCCATTCAACCAGGACTCAATCCATACGCCATCTGTTTCTTTACACTTGGGGCATTCTTGAGTATCCGCGAAATGAACCTCATTGATACCTGTTTGAAACTGGAGAAAAGTGCCTATACACTAACAATAGTCTTGGCTTTGGTGATGATTCTCTCCTATCCTTCAGTTGCATATTCATTGCTGTTGCTCTGTTTCAGGGTAGTGAGTGTCATGGCTGCTTTCTGTTTGGCCTATCGGATTTTCTCTCGAACTGACAAACGTATTCCTAAGACAGTGTGTGATGCTTCCTATTTTATCTTCTTGGCACACTACGTATTCTTTTTCTCTCTTATCGACGACACCTTCTTTTCCCTTTTCGGCATGTCAACGCCAAGCCTATGCATACATTATCTCCTCTGCCCGCTACTGAAAGTGGCAATCTTTATAGCAACCTACTACCTATACAGGAAGGTCAAGAATTATAGATAGATAATCACAAAGAAGGAGGCGAGCCAGCCGAAGATGCAGAACTGGATGAAACGATCCTTGACGAGGGACTTCGTAGGGCTGCCGCTCAGACCGAAGACTATCATTTTTTGGAGATAACGCAACAGACCAGCCAGTACCCAGCCTGAAGTGAGATAGAGAAACTGAGTATCCATCCGTTCAATGACTTCAGGTGACATGGTGTACATGATGTAACAAACCATCGTCACCGAAGCAACTATGGCAGTGCTCTCATTGATGAAGGTTCTGTTGTATCCTGTAATGCTGACACGGGGCTTGATGCCCGTCTGTTCATAGATGCGATAATCATCATTACGCTTCGAGAGTGCCAAGAAGAGCGTCACGAGAAACGTCATCATCATCAGCCAATGGGATACCCATATATCCACCACCATACCGCCAATCAATACCCGCATCACAAATCCTATGGCAATAGTCAAGACATCGAGGATGGCAATCTTTTTCACTTTCAAACAATAAACAATGTTCATCAACCAGTAGCCACCTATTATTATATATAAATAAGGTGTATTGATGCTTTTGGCAAACGGCAGCAATGCGAAGGCACCTATCAGACAGATAACCATCATTGTATAACCACCTTTTTCAGAAACTGTCCCTGCGGCTATCGGGCGATGACATTTCCTTGGATGCAGCCGGTCTGCCTCGACATCGCGCAGGTCGTTGAAACAATAGATGGAACTCGAGATGAGGCAAAACGCCACAAACACAATCAGCGTGGGCCCAAAATAGTCCAACTTCAGCAGATTGTTGCTGAAAAAGATTGGCACAAAGACAAACACGTTCTTGAGCCATTGCAACGGGCGGAGGAGTTGAATATAGTGAATCATCTTGTTCATGACGTTTGCAAGGGCAAAGATATAGTTTTTCCCTGATTCCACCAAATAAAAGGTACCAGTATTTTGGATTATTAGAAAAAAAGTTGTATTTTTGCACAGAAATAAAAGAAATCGGATATGCAAGCAATCATTTTAGCAGCAGGCATGGGCCGCCGGCTGGGAGAATATACGAAAGACAACACCAAGTGCATGTTGCCGGTGAATGGCGTACGCCTCATCGACAGGATGCTGGGGCAACTGGCCGAGTTGAATCTGAAAAGAGTCGTCATTGTCGTGGGCTACCAAGCACAGAACCTGATTGACTATATCGGCAACCGCTATGACGACAAACTGAAGATAGAGTATGTAGAGAATCCCATCTACGACAAGACCAACAACATCTACTCGCTGGCACTGGCCAAACAACAGATGCAGGAAGATGACACCCTGCTGTTGGAGAGCGACCTGATCTTTGACGACGGTATGCTACGGCTGTTGACGGAGAACCCCTACCCCAACCTCGCGCTCGTTGCCAAGTACGAACAGTGGATGGACGGTACGATGGTACGCCTCGACAATGACAACAACATCGTGAACTTCGTGCCGAAGGCGGCCTTCGACTACAACGAAGCGAGCAGTTACTATAAGACGGTAAACATCTATAAGTTCAGTCGTGAATTCTCGCAGACGAAGTACGTGCCGTTCCTTGAGGCCTACTCGAAGGCCGTGGGCAACAACGAGTATTACGAAAATGTGCTGCGCATCATCTCTTTCCTGAACAGTCATGAACTGAAGGCTCTACCGATTACCAATGAGAAATGGTACGAGATCGACGACAAGCAGGATTTGGATATTGCCGAAGCCCTCTTTGCCGACGAGAGGTATCTGTTGCGGAAGTACTACGGACGCTTTGGCGGCTTCTGGCGTTTCCCTCAAATGCTCGATTTCTGCTATCTGGTGAACCCCTATTTCCCCACCCCACGGGTGATGGATGAGATGAAGGCGAACTTCGAGACACTTCTGACACAGTATCCTTCGGGGATGAAAGTCAACACCATCATCGCCAGCAAGTGTTTTGGTGTCAGTGAGGATTATATTATTCCAGGCAACGGTGCTGCAGAACTCATCAAGGCTTTAATGGAAAGTCTATCTGGTAAAGTGGGAATCATCCGTCCAACGTTTGAGGAATACCCCAACCGCTACTACAAAGAAGCACAGGTGACCTTTGTGCCTGAGAAAAAAGACTATCGCTATACCGCCGACGACCTGATGAACTTCTTCGAGACTCATCCTGCTGACACCTTATTAATTATAAATCCTGACAATCCATCTGGCAATTTCATCCCCAAGAGCGACTTGTTCAGGCTCTGCGACTGGAGTGCGAAAAAGGGCATCCGACTCGTTATCGACGAGAGTTTCGTGGACTTCAGTGAGGATTGGGAGAATAATTCCCTGCTCAACGATGAAATATTGGAAAAGTATCCTCAACTGATTGTGATGAAGAGTATCTCCAAGTCATTCGGTGTGCCAGGCATCCGACTCGGTATTCTCGCCTCAGCCAACAAAGAACTGATTGCCAACCTGAAGAAACAAGTCTCCATCTGGAACCTCAACTCGTTCGCAGAATTCTTCATGCAGATCTATAACAAGTACGAGAAGGACTACAAAACGGCCTGCGGGAAGTTCATTGAAGAGCGTGCTGACTTCGAGCAGAAACTCAAGAGCATCAGTTACCTACGAGTCATGCCATCGCAGGCCAACTATTTCCTCTGCGAAATACTGCCACCCCATACAGCCAATGAGGTGGTGCTCTACATGTTGAAGCATCATAACATCCTGACCCGTGACTGCAGCAACAAACCTGGTCTTGACGACAGACAATACATGCGTATCACCATCCGCAACCACGAGGACAACACAAGGCTGGTAGAAGGACTAAAAGAATTGGAGAAATGAATATCTGTATCTGTGGCGGGGGGAACCTCGGGCATGTCTGTGCCGGATTCTTAGCGAACAGGGGGCATCAGGTATCAATCCTAACGACCAAACCGGAGCGATGGTCCTCAGAATTAGTGATTGTTGCTCCTGATGGAACCTTCACTGGCAAATTAGCCTTTATCACCTCTAAACCAGAAAAAGTCATTCCACAAGCAGAGATGGTTTTGATTTGTCTGCCTGGTTTTGCCATTCACGAGGAACTCGAAAAGATCAAGCCGTTTCTGACTATTGGCAGTATTGTGGGGACAGTCGTATCAAGTACAGGCTTCTTCTTTGAAGCATTTAAAGTATTGCCAACAGATATTGTGCTTTTTGGATTCCAACGCGTACCGTTTATTTCACGCACCATTGAATATGGCAAGAAGGCTGAGTTGAAGGGCTATAAAGAAAGCCTTCATGTGGCAATAGAACAATCCTTGGAAAAGGGGACTATCAGAAAAAAACTGGAGATAGTGTTCGAAAAGCCAGTTTCATTGGCAGAGAATTACTATGAGGTGAGTCTCTCCAACAGCAACCCTCTGCTCCATCCCTCCCGTCTCTACACGATGTGGAAGTACTGGCAGCAAGGCATCGTCTATCCTAGCAACCCGCAGTTCTATGCTGAATGGACACTCGAAGCCTCTGAACTGCTGATACAGATGGACGAGGAATTTCAGAACTTGTTAAAAGTCCTCGGACTGAAACCGGGTTGTATTCCTACAGTCCTCGATTATTATGAAAGTACAGATGCCAACTCGTTGACTCACAAACTCCAGACCATCAAGGCCTTCCAAGGTATCCTCTCCCCAATGAAAGAGGTGCCTGGCGGATTCGTCCCTGATTTCACCAGCCGTTACTTCACCGAAGACTTCCCCTACGGCATGCGTTTCATCGTCGAGACCGCCCAAGAACACCATGTAGCCATTCCCACCATTGAGGATGTTTACCGTTGGGGCTTGTCCAAAATCGCACCACAATTATCCTATTTACAATTATCATAAACACGATAATCATATTTATGATAATTTATTTGGAGATTCCAACTATTATTACTATTTTTGCAGCAGAATTCAAAAGTCATAGATAGCATGAGAAATCCGTTTGTTACAAAAGGCTATGCAGGACCAGAATACTTCTGCGACCGCAAAAAAGAGACCAAAGACTTGGTGCGACTGCTCACCAATGACAACAATATGGCTCTCATCTCCCCACGTCGTCTGGGCAAAACAGACCTGATTCACCACACCTTCAATCAGCCGGAGATAAAGAACCACTATTACACGTTTCTGATAGACATCTATGCAACCAGTTCGCTGGCAGACTTTGTTCTTGTCTTTGGAAAAGCCATTTTGGAGGAACTGAAGCCCAAGGGCAGAAAAATATGGGAAGGATTTGTGTCAACCCTCAAATCGTTTCAACAGGAAATATCTTTCGATATCAATGGTAATCCAGTATGGGGAATCGGGCTGGGGAATGTGGCCAACCCTTCAACTACACTTGACGAGATTTTCAGATATCTCAATGCTGCAGACAAACCTTGTATCGTGGCTATTGACGAATTCCAAAAGATTACAGAATACCCTGACGGCAAGAACGTTGAGGCAGCGCTACGCACTCATATACAACGCTGTCCTAATGCCACGTTTTTATTTGCTGGTTCGAAAAGACATCTGATGAGTGAGATTTTTACTTCACCTACACGTCCGTTTTATCAGTCGGTCATAACAATGGGGCTCGCACCTATTTCTATTGAGAAATATAAAGAGTTCGCTCTACAACAATTCAAGGAAAACGGCAAAGGGATTGAAACGGAGGTAATCGATGAGGTCTACCATCGCTTCAATGGTGTCACCCAGTGCCTTCAACGGATGATGAACGTGCTCTACTTATTTACGGAAAAAGGAAAAACATGTGACATCAGTCTCGTGGACGAAGCCATCAACTATCTGCTTAATATGTTGTCAGACAATTTTGAGACCCAACTGGGTCAGATGCCAGAGAAACAGCGTAATGTGTTCCGCGCCATTGCCCAAGAAGGTGCAGCCCGTAATGTGCTGAGCACCGCCTTTGTCCAAAAACATCATCTACAATCGGCAAGCAGTGTGTCGTCAGCATTGAAAGCCCTGCTCGACAAGGACTTGGTGACATTAGAGAATGGCGAATACAGTGTCTATGACCAGTTCTTCGCCCTTTGGATGAGAAGGGCGTGACGTTTATAACAAATGCAAAAGATGAAAAGGGAAAGTAATTTCGAGGTGTTGAGAACTTTGGCAATGTTCTTTATCGTTGTCTATCATTGTCTCACACATGGTGTCGGAGTTGGATATGGATTCAACTCAGAAAGTCCGATTCTTCTTTCAAACGTCATATTCTCAGACCTGATGCTGGTTTTTAGTAGTATAGCGGTGAATCTCTATGTGATGATTTCTGGCTATTTTCTTGTGGATTTGGATTTCAAGCCGAGCAGGATAGTAAGGACATGGACTTATGCCTGTTTTTATTCTTCTATCATAACGGTATTGTTTATGGCTTTGGCTTTAGAGCCTTTTAATGCCATGTCAGTAGGTAAGAGCCTTTTTCCGATTAGTTCTGATGCCTATTGGTTTGTGACACAATTTTTAGGTTTGCTCATCCTGTCCCCGTTTTTGGCAATATTGGCTCGTCAACTCACCTATCAACAGTACTTAGCCCTTCTGATAGGTGGTGCTTTTATCTGTCTCTCTATTATTCCTGATTTTCCATTGGGTAAGAGATTCTATGTAGCCCATGGCAATTCCGTATGGTCTTTTGCCTATTTGTTTATGATAGCAGGCTTTGTCAGGCATCATCTCAATAAGGTTCCTATGGGACGCTTGTCAATGATAGTTCTATTACTAACATTACTAATCCTGATGTGTGAAGTCATCGGGGGATATCATAGCGGAAGCATTTCTCTATATTGGTTGAATTATAATGGTCTTGTTTTGGTTTTATCAGTTGCCGTATTTGTCTTAGTGCGCCAACTGCAGATTCCAGAAAAAGGCTTATGGCGTGTTCTCGTTAATGCAGCACCATATACCTTTGGCGTCTATTTGATTCACGACCATCTGCAGGTTCGTGAGTGGCTGTGGAACACGCTGTCCTTGCCGTCTTATTGTAATGAGTTGACATACCCATTTGTGGTTGTTGGGTTATGTCTTTTTATCTTTGTGGTATGCGCGACAATAGAAGCCATCAGAAAAAAACTCTTTGCTATACTTGGGATAGACGCACTGATAAGAAAGGTTGACAGATGGACTTTTTAGTCGTTGATGTCAAAACAAAATCCTATCTCCTTGGCAATCTGTAATACTTCCTGTGTCTTCTCAATGGAGAAAATTTCTGGGATGGAGGAGTGGGTACCAAATATGACAAACGCTTTCTTTTCATAGGCTTTCTGTAGCATTTTGCGCATCTTTTCTAAATCGGTATCAGGGCCAATGCCTATACGTCCGTACTGGAACACATGGCGGTCTGGATTGATCAAAGAGGCTCCAGAGATCATCTTACACCCCTGTTGTGCAATCACTTTTCTGATGGTTCTGTTATTACAGCCATGCGCAGGAATGACTAGTTTCATGATTTTTGCAGTGTCAAACCCTTGTTCATGAAGTCTTTGGTAACTTTGACGGATATCCGCTTCAATCTGAGAAGCATTCCAGTCCCACCATCGTTCATGACGTAAGCCATGCAACACAATGCCGGCACCTTGCCTCTGCCAAGATGCCAATGAGTCCGCCACCTCTGGTTCCATTTTGTCTGCAATGACAGCGAAATAGGGTGGGATACCTACTGCGTCAGCAATCTTTTTCACCTGAAATACGCCGATGGTACTGTCATCGTCAATCCACATAGCATGGGCTTTGTCGTCTGTTGATGAGCCGTGCCATACGTCCAAGAGCCCTACATATATGGTTTGTTTGGTTAATTCGTTGCCAAAAATGGGAGCACGCCACCAGATGATGATGGCCACGAGAAGAATCAGAGATATAATAATCACAACTTTTTTCACGCTCTATTCACTGTCCTTTGTACCGAAATAATTGCTATAAATGATCAGGTCTGACAGTTCTTGCGCCTCTGTCGTAACAGAGTTCTCGTATTTTTTGTTAAGTAACGTATGACCCAGTCCACGCCACTTACCTTCGATTCCCATAATATCCATAATGGTCGTGTAAACATCCAATTGGTTACACTCTCCTTGCCATGCATCTGCAGGATTGAAACCGCCATTGATGATGTAGATGGGGATGTCGTCGGTAATCTTACCTTCCATATCTAAATATCTTGCACGGGCATCGTGGTCGGCCACAATGATGATCAGACTCTTGTCATAGAGTCCTTTGGCTTTCAGGTCTTCGAGATACTTGCCAATCTCCATATCAAAATAGTGACAACTGTTCAGATAGTTCTTGTAACGCTGTGGCAAGTTCGGATCAGTCACTTCAAATCCGTGTCTCTCGAACGACTCGTATGGCTGATGCATGGACATTGTTAGTATCAGAGAGAAGAATGGCTGTGGAGTTGCGTCGTCTTTAGACGAGGCATATTTAAAGATCATGCCGTCTGTCAGGAAACCGTCATTTTGGGGATCGACCTCTGCCTGATAGTCTATCATAGAATACAGACTATTAAAACCGTATGCCTCAGTCATGGGCTGTTGCTCCCATAATGACGGGTTGGTGGGAATGAGAGTATAGGATTGGAGGTTTGGGAAGACCTTCTTCATTTGTTCTGGTAGCCCGATGATGGTGTCACGCTTAGCCTTGCTTACGGTTATTTCTGAGTGTAATGGCAATAGTCCTGCCATATAGATGAACTGTCCGTCGGCAGATTCTCCTATGGATACATTGGGCCGCATGTGGCCGTTGTAATAGACGGTACTGTCATGTTTGAGTCTATTCATGTTTGGGGTGATTTCCTTTCCGTCAACGATGAGGTCGGAAGTGACAGACAAGTACGACTCTACCAAAATGAATATGACGTTCTTAATACTGTCAGGTGCGGTACGTTTGGTTACTCTCTGGCTATGGTCATAGTAAGCCTTTTCGATCTCTTCGATTTGTTCTTTTGTAAGTTTAATCTCCTTCTTTCGGGTCAGTTGATCCACCACAAGTTTCCTGAAGAATCCCTTATGGAAGACTGTCCAGTTGGGCCACATGGAATCCATCTTTTCTGGCGTGAACATCGTTTTTTCTAAAGCGTAAACCACGCCATAATGTGGGTGGAAGATATAGAGAGCGTGTGCGAATACCCCAAGTGTTGCACAAATAAGCCATGTGAGGATAACTGTTTTTAGGCTCTTTTTGGTTATGTCATTCTTTCTGCTACGGATAAATAGCCAAAAGAAAAGAAAGACCATGGCAGGATAAAAAAGATCGATAGTATGGAATTCTGCCAGCATACTGTTTATGACAGAAGTGTCAGATAAGTTACCTGCCTGACCCATGGATGACCAGTTCAGATATTGATGGAAGAATCGGGCATAGAAGGCATTGACAAATGACCATATCAGTGTAATCACAAAGGTGATGGCAAGACTAGCCCTCACCCTTCTTAGTGTTAATAGCCATGAAACAAAATAGATTACAGTCACATCCAATAGACATGCAATCAGATTGTCAATTAATGATGACTTGAAACGTCCGACCTCTAAATCAATCGTCTGCAAGAAATAGTGGTGAACGAACAAAAGGTTCACGACTGACATCATGAACAATGCCAGAAAAACTATGTTTATGTACTTACCAATAAATTTCATATTGTCTAATTTTACTGCAAAAATACAACTTTTCCATAAAATATCCAAACATTTGGTGTTTTTTCGTAACTCTGGCTTTTGCAGAATTTACTTTGCACTTGGAAATGAAAAGAAAAATAAGTTTTCCTTTTGCAATTCTCTCGTTTTTTTGTAACTTTGCCATCAGAGAAGGCGAACTTACTCCGTCTCGGCATAAAAAAGATTAAAATCTTTTGTTCTGCTCTCGACTTTTCGTAACTTTGCATCCATGAAAGAAAAAATCATTATATCCTTACTGGCTATTATTGGACTTGCTTCCTGTAAAAGCAACAACGAGGAAAAGACCGTCATCTGCATACCTGTATATGGCCAGAGTCTTGCATTGGGAGTGGATACCGAGCGAATTACCGATTTTGACTCTCTATCCAACTATGCCAATGGACGGATCGTTACCGAGCATTTAGATCACAAGTATGGCTATTATGACATTGACGAAATGAAGTTGTTTTTTAAGAAACTGTTTCATTATCAAAAGCATTCCCATGAACTTTCAGTGTATTCGATGGCCCAATGGCTAACCAACAATATTGGAGAAGACACGCTGATATGCATCTTTCCCGGAGGACAAGACGGTACCATCATCTCAGAATTGGGAAAAGGCTCAAAGCCATACAAGAAATTACTTCATGACATAGAGAAAGCCTATCACTCAGCAGAAAACAGAGGATGGAATTTTGAAATACCAGCACTCTGTTGGATGCAAGGAGAGACGGATGTGAACAGTTATCCGGGGACTAACTACCGACAACTCCTATTACAGTTTGTTGAGGACATCAACAAAGATGTTAAACAAATCACAGGACAGGAGAAAGATGTTGAAATCATCTGTTACCAGACAAACTCACTTACCAGAGCAGAACATTTCAACCCTATAGCATTCAATTGTCCAGAGACAGAGGTTGCACAAACACAGATGGAACTTGTTCGAGACAATCCGCTGTTTCACGCCAGTGGCCCTACATATCCATACGATTGTGTCAATGACATTATACATATAGATGGTTATGGACAACAAAGACTTGGCATCCTTGCTGCACTTGCTGCTCAGGACATTCTAAGGCATCAGGAGAATCGACATGGACTTTTTCCCAATAAGATAGAATATGGTGACACAGAGGTCATCATAGAATTCAATATACCATATCCACCATTAACCTTTGACACCTTACAAGTAGCCAAGGCTGACAATTTCGGATTCAGTGTCATTACACCAGATAACCGGAATATTGCTCAAAAAGCAACCATTCAAGAGAATAACGTACATATAAATTGTTCAGAACAGCCTAAGGGCTGTCGTGTCCGTTATGCGGTTAATGGAGACTCCATGAAAAGTGGCCGTTTATATGGTCCTCGTGGAAATCTTCGTGACTCACAAGGGGATTCATTATCAATAACTATCCATGGCAAAGATTATCCGATATACAATTGGTGTTACCAGTTTGATATACCTATTGAGTAGCCTTTAATAAAAAAAACAGATAAGATTTGGTTATTTGTATTTATTTTCTTACTTTTGCATAACGAAATTGGAATAATAACATATTAATATGGAAAGAAGTGATATCTTAAAGCGCGTTGAAGAAATCTTCCGCGAAGAATTAGAAGTTGACAATCTGGTATTAACTGACGAGACAACCGCTGACGATGTGGAAGAATGGGATTCTCTGAGTCATGTCCAGTTGGTAGCCGCCTTGGAAGAGGCTTTCGGCATCGAGTTCAAATCCCGCGAGATCCTTTCGTGGGAGAATATCGGCGACCTGATTGACAGCATCGAAAAGAAGTTATAACCTGTTATGGTCGTTAATTCTTTAGCGTTTTTGTGGTTCTTTCTGATTGTTCTGGCCATCTATTATCTGTGTCAGAAAAAGAAAGAACTGCAAAACTTTTTTCTATTACTTGCCTCCTATTGGTTCTATTCCCAGGTAGATATTAAGATGACCATTTTACTGGTCATCCTCACCTTGACCTTCTGGCTATTGGGAAAAGGAACAGCGTATTACCTGGATAAGGAAGACGAACGTAAAGCAGCCATCACGACTAACATCGGAGTCGTTATCGGCATCGGGGCACTCTTCTATTTTAAATACCTTAATTTCTTTGCGGAGTCCATCACTACCTTAGCCTCCAGTATCGGTATTCATCTGAGTTGGACAACCCTGAATCTGGTTGTTCCCATTGGCTTGAGTTTCTTTACCTTCAAATTGATGAGTTATGTGCTGGACATCTACAATGGGAAAATATCTGAAGAAAAGAACATCATTAGTTTTGCCAATTTCATTGCATTCTTCCCAACTATCCTCTCTGGGCCTATTGATCGTCCGAAACCATTCCTGAAACAAGTCAACCAAATAAGGGTCTTTAACTCTGACAATTTCTTGGTCGGTTTTAGGAGAGTATTATGGGGTATGTTCCTCAAAATGTGCATAGCAGATCGTCTGGATATCTATATCAGTGCCATCTGGAACAACTACGAGCATCACTCTGCCATCTCCATCATCTTCGCCTCCCTACTCTATCCCTTCCAGATGTATGCAGACTTCGGAGGGTATAGTGAGATGGCCATCGGTGTCGCCCTGATTCTTGGATTCAAGGTGGCAGAGAACTTCAAGCGTCCCTTCTTCGTAACAGACATCGCAGGCTACTGGAGCAGATGGCACATGTCACTTACCAGTTGGCTGACAGACTACGTCTTTCTGCCTCTAAACATTAAGTTCAGGAAACTGGGAACAAACGGAACCATCATGGCCATCATGCTAAACATGGCATTTATCGGCATGTGGCATGGTGCCAACTGGACCTTCCTCCTTTTTGGTCTTTATCATGGTCTATGGTACATCCCCCTGATGGTCAACGGCCAGTTCTTCAAGAAAAGGAAGATACAAGTCAATGCTAAGGGATGGCCCCAGCAGCCATACGTATTCAAGATGATAGGCATCTACCTGGTCGTGACCTTCGGTCTGATGCTGTTCCACTCCTCCTCCATGACCGAGTTCTTCCATGTTTGGGGAAGTATCTTCTCACATTGGAACGGAGGATTATTCTTCGACATGAGCACGATGGTCAATGCGGCCATCTGTTCAATAGCACTTATATACGTAGATATCCAGGAGGAGTGGTTCCCCAAGAAACAACTCTATCTCCCATCCTGGGCTGAGCACTGGCGCTGGGAACTGACAGTGGCTGTCGAGATGATTTTTATTGTGCTCTTTGGTGTATTTGACAATAACCAGTTTATCTATTTCCAATTCTAAGATGAAAAAGTTAATACTACATATTATCATTGTGGCCTGTCTGTTTTTTGTGATAGATAGGATTCTCGGATTAGGATTGGGGTATCTGTACAGCATCTCAAACGCCACTGACGAATACAAGATCAGTTATACCAATGAAAGTACCGAGGACTCCCTCCTGTTCATGGGCAGTTCCAGATGCCTGCATCATTATGCGCCACTGATTTTTGAGAAAGAATTAGGAATCAGTTGCTACAATGCGGCAGACTGGGGTATCAAGAACATTTATTTCCATTACGGCACATTAGGCAATATCTTATCTCGTTATACGCCAAAGACCATTATCTTTGAGGTTCACCCCTGTGACTTCCAAGACACCCCATATTCAGGCAAAGAACGAGCCGGTTCATTGGCACCTTACTGCGGCATGAGCAAAGAGTGTGATGAGATGTTGAAGCGTTCGGGCAATTACTGGCCTTACCAACTGTCATGGGTTTATCGATACACAGGCAGTCTCCCAAACCTGTTAGTAGGGAAAATGGGTAATATGGACAGAAGCCTGAAAGGATGGAAGCCTCTTGATGGCGTATTGGATACTGTCGGAATCCAAGCAGAGGAGTATCCTTTCCCAATAGATCAGGAACGCGTGGATCTTTTGGAGCGTTTCATCAAGGACTGCAAACAAAAGGGCATCCAACTGTCATTGATTGTGTCACCCATGTATATCTGTTCCGAGAAGGATGTCTATAAGATTCCCCGTGAACTGGCCGCAAAATATCAGATTCCATTCATCGACCACTACAGAGATTCTACTTTTGTCGGACATCCAGAACTGTTCTACGATTTTGGTCATCTGAACAGAAAAGGAGCAGAGATGTATTCAAAGATGATTTGTAAAGAACTAAAAAGGTGAGTACGCTACTCACCTTTTTCTTGTTCCACAACCTCAATGAGACCGATATCATTTTTCCAGAAATAGCATATTAACCTATTTCCGAATGCAGGAGCCTCAACGGGGGTGAATAATGGAGCAAATCCTAAGTCAGATAGTTGTTCATAAACAGCCTGGACATCAGGAACCGTATAACAAGTATGATAAGGAGTCGTGCCTTTCTTCAGCATCTTCAGCATCGTGGCATTCTCTGGATAAGGCTCTACCAGTTCTATAGAGACCTCTCCCTCTTTCCTCAGAAAACAAATCCGTGTCTTCTGAGTATCATCATTGACAATATCCTCTGCAACATAGCCCAAGAGTGCAAAGGTCTCTGCCGTTTTTTCTATACTCTTCGTGATGTAACCTATATGCTCAATCGTAAAGTCCATAATTATCCTTCCTTTTTAGTAATATAACACTCTTTGGGTGAATAATCCGTCAAATCCAAAATATATTTATTGGATTCTGATTCTATCTTTGAAAAGCCCAGATTGGGGTAATGCTGCTCCACCATCTTATTCTTGGGAGTCGGGATATATTCGCCAATGACTCGTTTAAATCCTTTGGCTTTGGCACACTCAACCATCGTATTCAAGGTAAAGTTCTCCATACCGCGTTTCAGCACACGGCAACTCATAAACCATGTATCCACAAACAAGGTCTCTTCATCCTGCTTTTTCATGATGATGACCGCAATCAGGCCATTATCCCCAAACTTGTCCTCCAGTGTGAAACTCAAATCGATGACATTGGGATCCAGAGCCATGCTTTCGATATCAGCCTCCGTATAACGGATGGTCCTGAGATTAAACTGATTACTGCGCTGGGAGAGTTGGGCCACACGAGGCGTATTAAACTTGGTAAAACCACTCACCGTAGAAATCATATTTAAAGATTTCAAGAAATCAGCCTCATTAGTGAACGTCTTGGACAACGAGACACGCTTAGCCTCCACCTGATATTGTTTGGTACGGTCTTTGTCCGCATTGCTATAGGATGCCGTCTCAAACAGATTCAACGAATACAAGTATTCAAGATACATGGCTGGGTCTTCGGGTAGTTCCGGGACTGTAATGCCCTGAATATTCTCACGCACCATATTCCTCTCAAAAGGGTTGTCATCCAAGAAAACCATGGAGTCGAAGCCGATATTCAGAATTTCCTGAATCGTACGGATATTATCGACCTTCGTTTCCCAGTTAGCCTGGAATACAGCGATATCATCCAACTTCAGAATCATGTCCGGGTGCTTCTCAAATGGTTCCTTAGCCGTTTCCTCATTGTTCTTCGAAGCCACACAGATAATGATACCGCGCTGCTTTAACTTCTTGATCCACATCTGAAACTCTGTGAACGCCTTGCCGATGCCTAAGCCATGCCCGAGTTCGATGCCTTCCAAGCCATCATCGCCTATGACTCCACCCCAAACAGTATTGTCCAGATCCAAGATCAGGCACTTCTTAAACTGTCCTTTGATAGCAGCAATGATATCAACGACTCTGGAAGCCACGTATGGCAAAGCATTGACACTCAGCACCATCTCTGTGGTCATATACACATTGGGAGCAAACATAAACTGACGCCCGAAGAGATTCTGCAACCCGGCAATGTCGCAAATGAAGAGATTCGGATACTGCCGTGCAAGATTCATCAGTTCAAAGTTCAGTTTGCGAACCTGATAAGAGAAAGACGACTCCACCTTATTGGCATAACTGCCAAAGACCGTATCTTCTATCTCCGGGTAATTGAAATAAATCAGTTTCTTATTGGCAAACGAAGGATTCTCGCACAATGAGGCAATAAAAGACAGTCGTTCCTCTGCAAGAAGAACCTGGTTCTCCATGGGCTGGCTACTATGATACTCGCCCAACTTATGCGTTGACTGAAAGACAATGATGATATCTGCATCAAACTCATAGAGTTCGCTGGTTGGATCCATCAACTGACGCTCCACCTGACTATACTCTCCTTCATACAAATCCAAATTTATCCCTCTGTCTACAGCCTCGCCCTTTATGGCTGTGACGAGCAATTGCGTAGCCGTATCACCCAATAAGGCGACCTTCATCTTGGGGACATCCAACTCTACCTTTGCAAGTTTCTTTAGTTCTCTTAGGGTCTTCATATACTCAATAGTTTGGGACAAAATTACTAAAAACTATTGAATTGATGAAATAAATCTGATATAAGTTCTTTATTTCTTTCTTTTTTTGTATTTTTGCAACTGAATAATTATCTATTTGGCAATGAAATGGGTCTATAAAGTGCTTTTATTCGTAGTCATTCTTATCATCGGCTACTACATATATTATTTTATCAAAGAGAAAACCACAGACTACGGGCATAAGGTGGTATTATGTATTCCCGTCTATGGGCAAAGCCTGGCATTAGGAGAAGAGGCCACAAGAATTACAGACTTTGATTCCCTAAGAATCAAATACGATGGCCGTATTGTTAACGAACACCTGAATTATCAGTTCGGAGGATATGCCGAGCAAAGGTGGAGACGAACAGTCAAAAGATTTTTTGGAATCCACAAAAGATCTTTTGAATTATCTATTTACAGAATGGCCGAGGAATTAGCCACCCATGTGGGGGAAGATACACTGATTTGCATTTTTCCTGGTGGTATGGGAGAATCTCCTATACGGAATCTCACGAAACAGGCGACCCTTTATCCAAGATTTATATATGACATCAACGAGGCATATATGCAAGCCAAAAGAAGGGGATGGGGTTTTCATGTTCCCGCAATATGTTGGATGCAAGGAGAGTCTGACATCAGAGAATATACTAAAGAAAACTATAAAGAAACGCTCAGGCAATTGCATGCAGACTTGAACCGAGCCGTGAAAGTGATTACCCATCAAAAGGAAGATGTACATCTGATTTGTTATCAGACTAATATTGTATCTATAGCCGATCATTTTTGCATGACAGATTATGACTGTATTGAAATGAAGCCTTCTCAAGCCATTGTCGACTTTCTTAACGAAGATTCTCTATTTGATGCAAGCGGCCCTACATATCCCTATAATTTCATGCGAGAATACCTTCATATAGATGCCATTGGTCAACAGCATATAGGGTATCTCGATGCTATAGCAGTCATGAACATTATTAGAGGACGAGGAAAGACATACGGCCTCATACCCAAATCCGTTTCTACAGAAGGAAATGATGTACTTGTAGGTTTTAGGGTCCCAAACCCTCCATTGGTCTTAGATACTTTAGCCGTCAATTATATAGACAACTATGGCTTTAGCGTTATCAACAAAGAAGGAGAAAACATCATCTCACAAGTGTCTATTGAAGGTGATACCGTAAGACTAAAATGCAGCAAATCACCATTAAACTGTAAAGTCAGATACGCCGTAAATGGTGAAAAGTTGAAAAGTGGCCGTCTCCATGGGCCACGAGGAAACCTGAGAGACTCTCAAGGTGAAACAGAAAAAATGACTGTCCTAGGAACAACTTACCCTGTACATAACTGGGCATACCAATTTGACATGCTTTGCAAATAATAATGAACGAGCGAATCAACTGGATAGACTGGGGGAAGGCTCTTGCGGTTATGACTGTGGTGTTCTGCCACCTACCACAATCCCAGGAATGGTTCTACTACCGTTATCTGCAAGCCTGCACTATTACCATCTTCTTTTTCATTTCCGGCTATCTAAAAAAAGACCGGGGCAGCGACAAAGGAAACTGGAAGAAATACTGGAACAGTCTTATTCTTCCATACATTATTTATAATATAATAGTATATCCATACTGGCTTATCAGATATTATGTGCTTAATGGCAATATACCAGACATTTTTACGGCCCTTAAACCTATCATTGGCGCTCTTCTATTCGAACACGAGAGTTCCTTTGCAGAACCGCTCAACGGACCACTATGGTATATCCCGGCAATACTCATAATGCATGTCATCATCGATCTATGCCGAAAAACGAATTATCTGCACCAAATAATGATTGTGCTCTGCGTCATATCGTTTTTTCTATATGCTGCCAACAAACAATGGGAATTCATGCATGCAATGACACCAATGGGCATATTCCGGCGTCTGCCCTATTACTATATCGGGTACGTGATGGGAAAACAGAAACTATTCCATCAAATGTCTATGTATAGAAATGTATCAGGCTTTATTTGTCTTATCCTGCTCAGTATCCTTTTCTTCCATTTACATCTCAATGAAGGAAGGACATTGCCACATGTTATACTATTCTACCCATTCAACCTCTGTTTCTTATTTGGCTTCCTCTATGGTTGCAAATTGTTATCAACTTTCAAAACAGACATCATTATCAATATCTCCATAGGGACTATACTCATCATCGGACTACACTTCCCGATTATCGGCATATACAACTATCTTACAGGATATACCTGCTATCAGTGGTATGAAGCCCTACCAACAGCCTTACTGATTACAGCCATTCTCTATCCTCTCATTCTGTTCGCTAAACGTCATGCGCCATTACTTATCGGGAGAAAATCATAATCATGGAACAGACTAAAAGAATAGAATATATTGATGCTCTGAGAGGATTTGCCATGATATTAGTGGTGTATTTTCATATACCCAGTTATTGCCTGGGCAATGCCTATATTGGATTTAACGACATTCTTGAATGGGTACGAATGCCCTTATTCTTTTTCATCAGCGGATTTGTATTCTACAAGGCTGACAGAATATGGAACCGCGAAACCATCAGGAAAGTTATGAAGAAGAAATTCATGGTACAGATTATCCCCATGGCTGTATTCATGACGCTATTTTTAATTCTATTTGACTATATGGAACCTGCCTCTTTCGGCAGCGATAAAAAAGGATATTGGTACACTTTTGTCCTATTTGAATATTTCGTTCTGTACATTGGGGCTTCAGCCCTTTTCAACAAGCATAATACTCATAAAGGAGAAATCTACGTCTTTCTTTCTGTGATACTGATATCTCTTATGTCATTCTACTATGCGAAATACTATACGCGATATGCTGACGAATTAGGTATCTGGAAAGATATCTTAGGGTTCCTCAGTTTTGTTAAGATCAGGCATTTCATTTTCTTTTGGTTTGGCACATTTATCAGGAAGAACTTTGACAAGTTTATTGTCCTCACCAGCAACACATCCTTTTTGGCTGCCGTTATCGCCATCTATCTGGTAATGACATTATTCCCTGTTGTCTATCACACCACAGGACTCGAGTATATAGCATATATAACAACAGGTTTTGCTATTACGATACTCGTATTCACTCTCTTTAGGAAATATGAACGACTGCTCACGAAAGACAAATGGCTTGGCAAATCACTCCAGTTTATTGGTAGGCGTACACTTGACATCTACCTGATACACTATTTCTTCTTGCCCTATCACTGTCTTCAGGGCTTTGGGGCAAGGCTCATCCAATATGACAATAAAGGTTTGGAGGTTGTTGTGATTCTTATCCTATCGTTATGCGTGCTATCCATCAGTCTGATAGCAAGTAGTATGATCCGTCTTAGTCCTTTCCTCGCCCACTATCTCTTCGGAGTTAATGAGAAAAAAAAGAAAAACAACTAATGTTTTGGAAATTAAAAATATAATTTGTATCTTTGCCGAAAAAAGAAAGAGATGGGTACATATATTAATATAGGTAATGAAGGATTTGTCTCCGCCCTTAATGGCGAGTATATAGACAAATCTAAACTTATATCAGTTGTTAATAGTACGCTAAATACAGAAAAAAGGTTCAGTTGCGTGACACGAAGCCGTCGCTTCGGCAAGTCAATGGCCGCTAAAATGCTTTGTGCCTATTACGATCATTCATGTGACTCTCGCTATCTGTTTTCAAACCTGGAGATTGCGAAAGACCCCTCATTTTGTCATTATCTCAACAAATTTCCAGTTATTTATTTGGACATGACAGCCTTTGTCACGCGATTTAAGGATGAGCGCATCGTTATACATATCCAAGATGAATTAAAGAAAGATATTGTTACATCATACCCAGATATTCACGTTGAGAATGACGATGATTTAATGCAAACACTTATCCGCATCGTTGCTGCCAAAAAACAAAAGTTCTTTTTCATCATAGACGAATGGGATGCCATCTGTCGAGAATTTACAGATGACAAAGGGGCTATGGACGACTACGTAAACTGGTTACGGAGGTTATTTAAGGATGTAAATGCAAACAATATTTTTGCAGGTGTTTACATGACTGGCATTTTACCCGTAAAAAAATACAAGACAGAGTCTGCCTTGAACAATTTTCAAGAATATTCAATGGTGGAACCACGTAGGATGTCCCAATTTTTTGGCTTTACCAAAGACGAAGTAAGATCACTAGCCCAAAAACATCAGATGGACTTTGATGAACTTGTAAAATGGTATGATGGGTACCAAATAGGAGATGAACCATCGATATTTAATCCCAACTCCGTTATGCAAGCCATTGACATTGGCAGATGCCGCAGTTTCTGGGCTTCTACAGGAGCATATGATGCTGTCGCCAATTATATCCAAATGGATTTTGAGGGATTGAAAGATGACATTATCAGGATGATAGCCGGTGAGCGTTGCAATGTTGATCCGACAGGATTCCAAAATGACATGTCAGTGATAAAAACAAAAGACGATGTATTCACTGTTCTCATCCACCTTGGATATCTCAGTTACAATTGGCAAAAAGACGAGTGCTATATTCCTAACCGTGAAGTGGCAGGTGAAATGGTAAATGCAGTAAAGGACAACAATTGGAAACAATTAATTAATGCCATAGAGCGATCAAGACAATTGCTTCTTGCCACCATTCATGGTGATGAAGAGGCTGTAGCCCATGGTCTGGATGCAGCACATGATGAGAACACAAGCATTCTTAGTTATAATGATGAGAACTCTATGGCATGCGTACTCTCGATTGCCTATTATTATGCTAAAAACGATTATATAATGCATCGGGAACTTGCTACGGGCAAAGGATTTGCAGACATCGTTCTCATCCCTAGAAAGAACATAAAATCTCCTGCTATCGTCCTTGAACTAAAATACGACAAGGATGCAGACTCTGCAATCAACCAAATTAAACGAAAGAACTATCCTGCCAAGATTGCTGACTATACCAATAACATCCTATTAGTTGGCATCAATTATGACCGCGTGACAAAACAACATACGTGTATCATAGAGCATGTTATTGGATAATCGTTTTAGCAATGGCTAACAACATAAAGTTCAGCATCACAATACCGGCCTATAAAGATAAATATCTTAAAGAGGCTATTGACAGCGTTCTGGCACAAACCTACCAGAATTATGAGATAGTCATTGTGAACGATGCGTCGCCATACGACCTGGATCGTATTGTTACAAAATACGATGACCCGCGTATTCGATACTTTAAGAATGAAAAGAACTGTGGAGCAAAGGATGTCGTAGATAATTGGAATATCTGCCTATCCCATGCTACAGGTGAATACATGATATGCATGGGAGACGATGACAAACTCACCTCAAGATGTCTTCAAAACTTTTCAGATTTGATTGAAAAATATCCAGAACTTGACCTGTTCCACGCGCGGAGTGAAATTATCGATGATGACTCTAACCTTGTAAGTGTTTTAGAAGAACGGCCAGAATGGGAATCTGTCTATTCACTGATGTACAATCCCCGCAATACCCATCTAGGTGACTGGCTGTTTAAAACAGAGACACTCAGAAAGAATGGCGGCTTTTATAAACTGCCATACGGATGGCAGAGCGACGATATCACAGCGTTTATTGCTGCCGAGAAATTCGGAGTAGCAAACACAAAAGAAGTCGGATTCCAATACCGTGGCAATGCCCTCTCCATTAGTCATGATCTAACTTGTATTGAAGATAAAATCGAGGCAGTTAGAGTATCTGTAAAATGGCGACTTGCTTTCGTAGCAGACAAACACCCCGACAATCCTGAAGACCTGAAACTAATCGAACTCATCAAACGGGAAACTTCTCTATACGAGTCTAGAGAGATTGACAACATGGTTGAGTTTGACATCCGCAAACATTTTCGTACACGAAGTTGGTTTTGGCTTTTCCATCACAAAAAACACGGAATTACCTTTAATCGTTACATGCGCTGCATCTTGAAGACCATCAAATACCGACTCGCATAACAAACAACTGGCGACTATTTCTTAACCAAATTGTCTTCAGAATCTTCATAATGATCTGTCTTATGAAAAATCCTCGTCACACCTTTTAGTTGAGTCTTGACATTCTCAAAAAAACTCACATACATTGGTTTATTCCCTATCGTACCATAGCCAGTAATAGCCCTACAACGTTTGTCACGAACAAACACTATCTTACCGTATTTCTTCAAATTAAAGGCCATAGAACCATCCTCACCTCTGATTATTTCCACACGATAAGGTTCCTTGCGACCATAGTCTGCGTTATAGGCAAAAACCAAGCCACGAACACTTAACTCCGGACGCTTGAAATGTTGAATCCAAAGGAAAAGATCACGGGTCATCTCATAAATTCTCAATCCTAACTTAGAATGATTCTCGTCTGGGAAATATCCCCATGTGGCAGATGCACAAGAAACACCTGGCTTCACAAGATGATTGAGCATAATCTCGAAATACTTAGGGGGATACAGAGTATCACTATCTACGTCAAAATAGTATTTACCCTTAGCATGCTGCAAACCACAACGACGGGCATAGCCACAGGAATGCTGGTATTCTGTATAATATGGTATACCAGATTTTTCGTATATCTCTGCCGTACGATCCTTGGAATCATTATCAACGCCAATAATTTCTACAGGATATTTACATTGTATTTCGCTCAATGCCCATAGACAGGCTTGAAGATGTGTTTCCTCATTATACCCTATTACAACGATAGAGGCTATCGGATTTGCACTTTGTAAGTGAGCCAAGCGCTCACGTGTGCCATCAATCACATCTTGTGGCACCTCACTAAAAGGCTTGCCATATATTGGCATATATTTATCGTACCAAGCCATATCTTATTTTTTCTTTGTTACTGATTCAAATAATTCAACCCACTGAGGCATAATCGTCTCCCGAGAAAAGCGCAAAACATTATGACGTCCTTTATTCCCCATCTCTATTCTTAAGTCTTTATTTTCAATTAACTTACAAATATTATCAGCAAGAGCCTGAGAATTTAGATATTCTACAAGTATGCCGTCTTCCCCATTAGTTATCACATTTCTTGGACCGTATGGACAATCAAATGACACACATGGCAAGCCACAAGCCATGGCCTCCAAAAGCACCATGGCAAATCCCTCAAAAACAGAACTCATAACATATATGGAACTTCTTAAGTATTCTTCCATAATACGATCAGTTGGTGGGTTCATAATTATGACATCCTGAAGGCCTTCATCATGAATCTGTTGACGGGTGTCGTTCTCATACTCCCCAGAACCAAATATATTTATAATCCAGTCAGGATGTCTCTGATGAACGAGTTTCCATGCATCCACCAAATAATTATAACCCTTAGCACTATTATACCGGCCAACTATGATTGCCTGCTTATTATCGCATGTACTTGGGATATCAGGATAGAATGGATAAGAATTGGGAATCACATAGACAGGAATCTTATTCCCCCAATCATGTTGATCTTGTAATGTAAGCACAACCAAAGCGTCTAACCGACTTACCTCTCTGTCCATATTCCATCGAAAATACTTTGTCAAATATCTAAATAGGACATTTCGCTGCTCTAACAGATGGAAGTTACGAATAAAATGCTTTGTCGTATGAGCCTCACCTATTTTTTTACTGCCATCCTTAATCTTGGTAATAAAACTGATATCACGTCCTAAAGTCGTAATGACAATATCAGGTCGATCAAGCATCAACACTTCTGTCATTTTCCTACGATATTGATGCATCAGTTTATAATACATATAAATACGCATCAAAAAACCATGTCCATATTCTTTGGAGAAATCAATCGCAAGATCAATTAGCCTAACTTTCGGAGAAAGAGGAAAGGCCGGCTCACGTCCCAACTGTGTATCAGTTATAATGGCCACATCATGACCGTGTTCCGCCAACCAGTTTGCTTTCTCCGCAATGACCCTGTCGGCTCCACCTTTGGTTACTAAAGCAGTATAAATATAGTATATTTTCATCTGAATTCTAAATTAATAGCCCCTTATCCAAGCATAACAGCGAATAAACAACATACAGATACGGGAAGGAAGGTTTCCCAATACATAAAGTGTAATATTACGCAATTTCAATTGTTTAAAATGTAAAACATCAAAAAAACGCACAGGATACTTCAGGTTATCCCTTAATTCTTTAGCAGAAAAAGATGGTGTGATAAAATCCCATTTCTTTAATACATTACATATAATATATAGATTTGACAAGACAGCGAAAAAGCACCTGTTGGGGTAATATACCTTATCTCTCAAGCCGCCACTTCCATCTTTCAGAATATTAACCGCATTAAAGTATTGGACAATCTTTGCTTTATCTATAATATCCTGATTCCATGAATTTGAAAGAGAATTCTCCCTACACAAATACGTATACGTCACATCAGGTAATAAAACGACACACTGAACCATAGTAGCCAGATTAAGGGTAAACACCATATCCTCCCAAAAATCTGCCTTATAAAACCTAAGTTGATGGTTTCTTATCAGATTCAAACTCATCAGATAATTACATGCAGAAGCCTGAAATCCTGCATATTTGCCATAGACATAATTAGCAAAAGCGTCAGGTTCATCAAATACAGACTTCGGATATTGGAATAATGTTCGTACTCCGGAAATCTCAATTCTTTCGTATGAACCAAAAGCAACCTCGGCATGATGAGACTTCACTTGTTCCATCAACAAAGAGATGGTATTCTCTGCTATCACATCGTCAGAATCCACAAAATACAAATAATCACCTCTGGCCTCATCAATAATATGATTACGTGTCTCTGATACGCCTCTATTCTCATTATGTTCAATAATCCGAATATCATTTCCTCTCGGATGAACAAACTGAAGAGACCGTATGATTTCCAAAGACCGATCTCTACTACCATCATCCACCACAAGGAATTCAATATTAGGATAGGTTTGCGACAAGACCGACTCCATCGTCCGTCTGATGTAGTTTTCCACCTGATAAACAGGAATTCCTATCGTCACATCATAATGCATCTCAACCTTTTCTCTTATGCAAACCAAATTTTGTCGCCACAGAAACATAAGACTGATACCATGTCCATTTATTGACCTTATAGTCTGTTGCATAAACATATAGTCCATGGAATCGGTTGATGTTCAGTTGATGACCACCATCCACAAATATACTATTCTTTGGGAAGACATTTCGACGATAAAGCCTTTCCTCGTATATCTTATCGTCTAATGCCAGAACCTCCATCAATGAGATATTGTCTCCATAGTCATGATGGCAGTCCTGAGTTACCCTCAACAACTTGCCATCAAAGTCGATAAGAGAACCTGCATTACGTCCATACTCATTGTCAACACAGATAGGAGAACAGGGATGTTTTTGGAATTCCCCTTTCAACAAATCATCTGTCATATACAACTCCTGATAGTACATCCAGTCCTTCTGATATGAGGTAAACAGATAGTATCTTCCACCTTTCTTATATATATGACTGTCATTATAGTTGAAATGTATGCCGTTTTTCTTTTCTTGTTTCAATAACGTACGGACAAAAGTGAAAGAGGTCAAATCGCTGTTGGCACGATAAAGCCGGATGGAATCATTCTCCTGCGATTCTGGTATCATATAGATACTGCCATTATCTTCAAAGACATACGGGAATGACAGATGGAAAGGCTCCCTCAGCACAATCTGAGGTTCCGTCCATGTTTTCAAGTCCTTTGTCCTTATCATTGCAATGCAACCGGGATCATCCCAATGTTGCTGTTCATAAAAAAGATACAACTCCTCGTCTTTAACATATAGAAACGAGTCCGCTTGAAACCTCAAAGGCTTAGGCTTCCACAACCCTTTCAACGGTAACTTCAAAATCAGATGTGCTTCGTCAAAAATATCCAACGACAACTCCTCACTAGCAAACAACGCTACAGTGAAAGTCACATCTTTACGGAAAAGGGTATGATAAATTTTACTTAACATACAATTCAAATTTTATTAGAAGTTGTATCATACAGATTCTTCCACCGCTCTGCTATCTCTGATAACTCAAAGCGACGAACATTCACAATGGCCTTTTTTGCCATCACATGTCGCAAAGCATCGTCAGACAACAATTGATGAATGGCATCTGATAATTCTGCAACATCCCCAGAAGGGACGAGCAGACCATCTTCTTGATGGCGAACAATATCCTTAGGACCACACGGGCAATCAAATGATATGACTGGGAGCCCACAAGCCATTGCTTCAATCAACACCATGCCGAAACCTTCAAAACGGGAACTGAATACAAATAGGGAACTATTCAAATATTCTTGTTTGATATCATCGGTCGGGCCATTCAGATGACATCTGTTTCGGTCAATATGCAATTCTTCCACAAGACACTCGTAAGGAGTACGGTCGCCCATACCATAGATTGCCAACTCCCAATCAGTATGGAGTTTTTCTAACTTAGCCCACGCCTGAAGTAACAAATCGAAGCCCTTCTGATAGACATATCGTCCGACAGCAATGACACGTTTATTCGTCAACGGACTAACCTTATCAATTTCAAATGCCAAAGGATCTGGAATAACCTCCACATTATCCAACTCAGTCCATGAGGCTTTGTCTTCTTCTGTTAACACGACAAAACGGTCTAATCTCTTCAGATGTGAGACCAAATTACGCATCCAATATTTGGCAAACATATTCTTTATCGCATTTGAATCTCCTGCCTCAAAATTGCGATAGTTTGCACGATTCACATGGAGTTCACCTATCTTTTTACTGCTGTCTTTTATCTCATTGATAAAGTTAATCTCTCGACGAAGCAAACTTATGGTAATATCTGGGCGAATACGCATCAGTTCATTAGTCAATTTCTTTTTGAAAATGCGCTGTTTCTTCAGATAAACAAATGCTTTTTTCACAAAAGAGCATGTCCATAATTCCTCGAAATTAATATCAAGATTAATCACCTTGATCTTGTCAGATAACGGATAGAAAAGAGGTTTGTCTTTCCCTTCTGTCAAAAAAATGGTTATATCATAACCAAAATGCTCAGCAAAGTAATTAGCCTTTAATGTTAAGACACGTTCCACCCCGCCAGCCATGTAGAGTGCTGGTGTGCAATAGACGATCTTAAGTGACTTTCCTTGCATTAATAACAAATATTTTTGCAAATATACGGATAAAATTTGATTTTTCCAAATTTATTGTGTATTTTTGCATTCCCATAGTAAAGAAATGATAAAAGTCAGCGTCATATTACCTATATATAATGTAGCACCTTATCTGGATGATACATTCCAATCACTTTTGAATCAGTCTCTCAAAGAAATTGAGATTATTGCGGTGAATGATGGTTCAACTGATGAGAGTGAGGACATAATCAGGAAATATGTCACACAGGATTCACGTATCACTTTTTACAGCCAAAAGAACCAAGGACAGTCTGCGGCCAGAAACCTTGCCCTGCAACATGCTACGGGAGAATACATCTATATGATGGATTCTGATGATGTGTTGGCAGACAAGAATGCACTTCAAATTAGTTATGAGTATGCTGAGAAATGCAAGGCTGACTTTATCTTTTTTGACGGAGACACTTTACAAGAAGAAGATGCTGCCCCACTCTCTTGGAACTATCGACGGACTCAGGACCTAGAAGAGATGAAAGCATATAGCGGGGAGTTCCTACTCAATATGATGCTCGACAATAGCAAACACAACTGCGTTGTATGGCTATTACTGATCAATCACAACTATCTTAAAAGCATTGGTCTTGATTTTTATCCTGGCATTATTCATGAAGACGAACTCTTTACGACCAAACTGACCATACAAAGCAATAACATCTATTGTCTTAAAAAGAGTTTCGTCAAGCATCGTGTAAGGTCTGCATCCACAATGGGCAAAAGTTATTCCAAACGAAATATCAATTGCTATCTAACCGTCATTGACGAACTGTTCAAATGGCAGAACTCACCTATCATCCAGAAATTTGCAAAATACACTTTAAGCAAGGTGTTCTATACTGGACACCTGATACCCTTTATGGAAAAGTTTGGCGTTTTCTGGAGAGCAGTAAAATCTGGATATCTCAAATATATTGGATGGAAGTCTATCTTTGTTTTCTGGTTCAAGCGGAAAAACTAAGCCTCATCAACAACTCGCTTCATCTGAATCTTCCATGTCAGGTTTTCAACAGTCTTTCTTATTTCTGCTGGGTCAAAATGATGGGATTCGATAAAATCAACAATCTGCTGGACATCAATAGGTGACTCGTCTGGCTTAGCCTTGATTATATAGGGTTTGTCTTCAAAGTCACTGTCTATCTCGGAATAGATGAATGGGATACCACGAGTGGCATACTCACGATTCTTCAAGGTCTTAATATATGTGATGCCACTGCGATGGCGAGCCAGACTACCTATCGCAAAACAACTCTGATTGAAGATATTGTCCAGTTCTTCACCAAATAACTGACCATGGAATACTACATAATCCTGAAGGCCATATTCATCAATTCTTGTCTGGATTCCCTTATAATCACCTTCACCATAAAGATCATAAGGATCAACACCGCCCACAATATGGAAAATGATATGACGAGCATTATCCACTTTTCTATAATACTCTCCGAGACCTGCAATCAAACGATCATAACCATGCCATAAATGTACTTCAGCCACACCAATAAAATGCAAAGCATCATCAACAGGTTGGAAATGATGTAAAGGGATGCTGTCGAAATCTACTCCATTACTAATCCGAATGGTTCGCTGACCAAAAATAGTTTCGGCATCAGAAAACGTGACAACAGCAGATTGCTCACGATAAAGTCGGTTACGAAACATCTGATCAATCTTCAGACCAAGTCGTTCCTGACGAGAGAAGGTATCAAACTCCTGATCGTAGGGATAGGTAGGAATCTCCGTCACAGCCTTAATGCCTAACTTTTTCAATTTCCTGAAGAAACGAATCAGAAAGGGCGAAGCATTCTGAAAACAACGGGCATAGACGAACTGAATGCCATTATCCTTACAATAATCATAAATACAATCGAAATCTATGCGCTGACGAAGACCTGCAAGTGTCCCTGTTCCGTAATCCTTGATGACTTTGTCATCGACATAGCGGCAACGATGTCCATTGGCATCAAAATCATAATAGCAGAGGTGGACTTCGTAGCCATTCTCACGCAAGCCCTTCACCTGATAATGGATCTTCTTACTGATGCCACTGACCTCCGAAAAACCATGATAAACAAGGAACAGAATCTTCATATCCATATTATTTTTGGCAAAATTATATAAAAATTTGGAACTATCCAAAATATTTTGTACTTTTGTCAACGTAAAAGTAATGAATCGCGATGAATAACGAGGAGATCAGAGGGAAATTCAAGGACAATCCGAGGCTGAAGAGGCTGGTGGACTGGCTGATCATGAACCCCGTGCAGACACGACCGAGATGGTATGTCCGGATGTTGGCACCACTCTATCAGCACAGAGGGAAACACTCGAAGATTCATCGTTCTGTCAGAATGGACACTCCACCCTATCGCAGATTCTCGTTGGGCGACTATAGTGTTGTCGAGTCATACAGTTGTATCAACAATGCCGTGGGGGATGTTATCATCGGTGACCATACTCGGGTGGGACTGCACAACACGGTGATTGGACCTGTGACGATTGGTAACCACGTGAACCTGGCACAAGGCATTACCGTTACGGCCCTTAATCACAACTTCACGGAAAAAGACATGAGAATTGACGAACAGGGCGTGTCAACGACTCCTGTCACTATTGGAGATGACATTTGGATTGGAGCCAATGCTGTCATCCTGCCTGGCGTGACGATAGGAGATCACTCGGTGGTAGCCGCTGGCGCAGTAGTAACCAAGGACGTGCCGCCACACACACTGGTGGCTGGCGTGCCCGCTAAAATAATCAAGACACTATGAGAATCGGAATTGAAGCACAGAGGATTTTCAGAAAAAACAAGCACGGCATGGACTATGTGGTGCTACAGGAGATCAAGGAACTGCAGAAGATGAACACAAAGCATGAGTTCTTTGTGTTTGTGGCTCCTGGCGAAGACCATTGTCTGAACGACTCGCACAATGTGCATGTCATCAAGATTGGCAATGGCTTCTATCCGATGTGGGAGCAATACGCACTGCCAAAGGCTGTCGGAGAACTGAATATTGAACTGCTGCATTGTACCAGTAACACAGCACCGCTCTGGTGTAAAGTCCCGATGATCCTGACGCTGCATGACATCATCTTTCTGGAACCGAGAGACCGGATGAACGAGTCGATCTACCAAAATATGGGCTGGTACTATCGCAAGATGGTGGTGCCGAAGATTCTCAAGAAATGCAAGCGCATCATCACCGTATCGAACTTTGAAAAGAACAACATCGTCAATACGCTGGGGATTCCTGATGAGAAGATTGCCATGATCCATAATGGCTATACGGACTGGTTCAAACCTTTAGAGGATATCGAGTCCGTCTACCAGAAATATATCGATGCCCCTGACTATTTCTTCTTTCTTGGTAATACGGATCCAAAGAAGAATACAGAACGGACGCTTATCGCCTACTCAAAATATTTAGAGAAATCGGCGTACAAACGCAAACTGTTGATGGCGGATCTCGACGAGCAGTATCTGGATTATATCATCGGGCGTAATAAGATTGAGAACATCCGTCATATGATTGTCATGCCCGGCTATATCGAGAACAAAGACTTACCTTATATATATAATAATGCCTTCGCATTTCTCTATCCATCGCTGAGGGAGAGTTTCGGTATCCCGCTGTTGGAGGCAATGGCCTGCGGAACACCCGTCATCACATCCAACACATCGTCGATGCCGGAAATAGGTGGTCCCAATGCCATACTGATCGACCCGGAGAATCCTGAAGAGATCACAGAGAAGATGCTACAGTTGGAAAATGACCAAGATTTTTACAGCCGACAGGAAGAGATAGGACTGCACCAGGCTTCTCTGTTCTCCTGGAGACAGACTGCGGAACAACTGCTGGAATTATACGAGGAAGTGTATAAGGAAATCTGACCGAGAATCAGTCAAACAGACTCAATGAGAGATCCACCGCGGGTCTCTCTTCTTTTTCTTCTGCCACAGGCTCTCGAAACGCTAACAGAAGTTGGCGGGCATCGGCATTATTCTGAGTGTTCAGACGATAATAACCACGACGACCTGTACTCTCTATCAGCGACTGGGCAGATTTGGAGTTTTTCAGAAGATACTGCTGGACATAGGATCGGATATCTTCGATATCTGGCGAAGCAAACAAGGTGGAATTCAAGTTATAAATATGCTTGGCCAACAACTGGACGTTGATGCCCTTCTCTCCCACCTCGGTAAGGATCTGCAATATCTGACGGTCGTATGTCATAGGACAAAAAAGGTCGGTAAAACCAGTGCTTACCGACCTTCTTCTATACTACGTTAATGGACTTATGCCAATGTAACTTTCTCTCCATCGTTAGCAAGTTTGCCCTCCTTGAAGAGCCAACCCAGACCAAGAAGAGTCTCCTCCTCTGAAATCTTTGCAGCCTTGGCAATCTCCTTAACGGTGAGAGCCTTAGCGGCTGCTGCCAGTGCCTGATAAACATCTCCTGCCTTGAAACCGACGTTCTCTGCATTCACTGCGAGAACAGACTTTGCGGCTGCCTTAGGAGCAGCGGCCTTCTTAACGGTTGTGGTCTTCTTAGCGGCGACTGCCTTTGTCTCGGTAGCCTTCTTCGCTGTTGCTTTCTTTTCTGCCATAATTCTAAAAAATTAATACTCTAGTTTGAAGATTGATATTTCTTATCAAATTTTTCGAGTGCAAAAGTAACACTTATTATTGATACAAATGACTGATTATTAGGCATTTTTAGAAAAATGTCAATTATTCTTGATGTAAGTCAACCGATGAACGAAGTTCCACTGACAATTGCAGTTCTTCCAGTTGTTTCGGGTCTAACTCACCGGGAGCATCCAACATCACATCACGACCACTATTATTCTTCGGGAAGGCAATGCAGTCACGGATGCTGTCGAGACCTGCCATCAAGGATACGAAACGGTCAAGACCGAAGGCGAGACCTGCATGAGGCGGTGCGCCGTATTTAAAGGCATTGATGAGGAAACCGAACTGCGCCATCGCACGCTCGGGGGTAAAGCCGAGAATCTGGAACATCTTCTCCTGAAGTTTGCCATCGTGGATACGAAGGGAACCACCACCGACCTCGACACCATTGCAGACAAAGTCGTAGGCCACGGCACGAACCTTCGCAGGGTCTGTATCAAGCAGAGGTATATCTTCAGGATTCGGCATCGTAAACGGATGATGCGTAGCCATCAGGCGCTGTTCCTCATCACTCCACTCAAAGAGCGGGAAGTCGACAATCCAGAGACAGACGAAGGTGTCTTTATCGCGCAGTCCAAGACGGTCGCCCATCTCCAAGCGGAGCGTACAGAGTTGGATGCGGGTCTTGTTGGCATTGTCACCAGAAAGGATCAGTACGAGATCACCATCCTTGGCACCCATCGCTTCCTTCACCTTCGCCCATACCTCGGGCGTATAGAACTTATCGATGCTCGACTTCACTGTTCCATCCTCATTGAACTTCACGTAAACCAAGCCTTTGGCACCTACCTGAGGACGCTTGACGAAATCTGTAAGCTCATCGAGTTGTTTGCGGGAATAGTTGGCACAGCCTGGTACACAGATACCACCAATATAATTTGCATCATTGAAGACAGGGAAAGTGCCCGTACCCTTCAACTGATCCATCAGTTCCACAAACTCCATACCAAAACGAAGGTCGGGCTTATCGGAACCGAAACGACGCATGGCCTCATGCCAAGTCATACGTTGCAGCGGAGGAAGTTCCACACCACGCACCTCCTTAAAGAGATGACGGGCCATGTCCTCAAAGAGTTGGAGCACATCCTCCTGTTCCACAAACGACATCTCACAGTCAATCTGTGTAAACTCTGGTTGACGGTCGGCACGCAGATCCTCATCACGGAAGCACTTGGCGATCTGGAAATAACGGTCGAAACCAGACACCATCAGCAACTGCTTCAGTGTCTGCGGCGACTGTGGCAGGGCATAGAACTGTCCGGGATTCATACGGGAGGGCACCACGAAGTCGCGGGCACCCTCTGGCGTGGAACCAATCAGGATCGGCGTTTCCACTTCGATGAAGTCTTTGCCATCGAGGAAGTTACGAATCAGGATGGTCATACGGTGACGCAACTCCAGATTCTTACGAACAGCACTACGGCGCAGGTCGAGATAACGATACTTCATACGGATATCATCACCGCCGTCGGTATTATCCTCAATGGTGAAGGGAGGTGTCTGACTCTCACTCAGAATATTCAGTTCTTTGACCAATATCTCGATATCACCCGTAGGCATCTTCGGGTTTTTGCTCTGACGCTCGCTGACCTCACCCTTGACCTGAATACAGAACTCACGGCCCAGTTTATTGGCACGCTCACAGAGTTCAGCATCATCAGCCTCATTGAAAACCAACTGTGTCAGTCCATAACGGTCACGAAGATCGACGAAGGTCATACCTCCCATCTTACGACTCCGTTGTACCCATCCGGCGAGTGTAACTACGCTGCCGGCATCTGAGAGCCGAAGCTCTCCGCATGTTTTGCTTCTATACATATTTATTTTATTTTTATCCGTTTGAGGTGCAAAATTACAAAAAAACTGCCACAGATTACACAGATTAACACAGATTAATGATAAAATTCTGTGAATTTCTGTGTAATCTGTGGCTTTTTTATTATCTTTGCCCCCGAATTTCATTAAAATAGTACGATTATGAAGAAGATTATAGTAATGACAATGCTGCTCATCTGCGGAATGACTTCCGCAATGGCCCAAGAGATCAAGTTTGACAAACTGACACATAACTTCGGTACTTTCTCAGAGAAGAATCCTGTGGTGACTTGTGTGTTTACCTTTACCAATATTGGAGATGCACCTCTGGTCATCAACCAGGCTGTTGCCAGTTGTGGCTGCACGGTACCTGAATACACCAAGACACCCATCAAACCAGGCGAAAAAGGTGAGATCAAGGTGACCTACAATGGTGCTGGCAAGTTCCCCGGTCATTTCAAGAAATCCATCACTGTCCGTACCAACGGAAAAGTTGAAATGACCCGACTCTATATTGAGGGAGATATGACAGAAGCAGAAACCAAAGAATAACTGAAAGCCCCGCCGATTGGCGGGGCTTTCTGTTATTAGAATGTGTAGTTGAATCCTATCGAACTGTATTCCTTAAACTGCCAGTAGCCAAGATCGGAATCTCTATGGCCTGCATCGTCGAAACGAGGATAGAGGAAGATGTTGGCACTGATATACTTGCTGACCTGAATGGCAAAGGTGTTTTCCCACTCTATCTCCATACGCTTATAAGAAGTAAAGGCATAGAAACGACTCTTCCATTTGACCACCTCATTCAGTTTCCATTCCAGATCGGCAGTCACCTGAGAACCTACATCAATCAGGTGATGCTTACCTTCTTTCAAACCATAACTCGGACCCAAATCCAGACGATCCACATAACGATAGTTCACAGCAACAGGCGACAAGTTGACGGTTCCCGTCAGTTTCTTATCGAAAGCCTCGACCTTATAGTCCATACCAAGACCGATGTTCAGGTTGAAAGGTGACATGAAGTCTGAATAGATTTTGGGATCATTGGCTTTCAGACCACGGGTGAACTGGGTATAGGCAAGCAACTGAATCGTGTAATACCATTTCTTCGTAGCCTCCAAACCCAGTTTACTGGTCAGACGAATCAGGTCTTCGTTCGACTTGAACTTATGCAAGGAGTCGGTACGGGTGCGCTGGAAACCGAGTTTCATCTCCAGTTTGTTGTCCCATTTCCACTTGTTCTTATTGTCATAATTCGCCTCAAGGGTCAACGCACCAACGGCAGAATAGTTTGACTCACCACCCTTGTACCAGTTGCCTGACACATAGTTCTGCATGAACTGCAGGAAGCCGTCGCCCTTTTTGGTCCAGAACTTAGGTTTTTCGACAACCACCCCAACCGGGGCATCATCAGGGGTGTCAATGACGGGTGCCTCAGCACGTTCGACATATTCCACCTTCTGTTCAATGGGTTGATCCACATCCTCGCGGATACCACCAGTCTCCTGAAGTTCTGACTCATTGCTCTCCACCAAGTCGGGACGATTCAGATAGACATTGAGCAAGGCAGCATCTACGGCATCTGCCACCTGATCCTTACCGGCCGATTCTGAGTTGAGAGCCAACGACTTATCGGCTACATTGTGATAAAATGTCAGCGGAGCGAACAGTCGATAATACCGTCCGTCGTAACCGTCATTCTCCTGTGCGGCGCTTGCGCTGAGCGCTAAGACTGCCGCGAAAAATAATGCAAGTTTTCTCATAACTAGGTGCAAAGATACATAAAAAAGTGAAAAGTAAAAAGTGAAAAGTGAATAATTTGCTGCTACCATAGCATTTTTTCTTATTTTTTTAGTACCTTTGCACCTTGATTATATATACATTATTATTAAATAAAGAAAACAAAAGCATTAAAAATGAATAAAGACACTATTATCGGATTTGTATTAATTGCAGTGGTGCTCATTGCTTTCAGTTGGTACAACCAGCCCTCGCAGGAGGAAATCGACGCCTATCAGCGCCAACAGGACAGCATCGCTGCCGTGCAGCGCGACAAGGAGTCTAAGCAGAAAATGGCAGAGGCTGCACGTAAGGCAGAAGCCGAAGCGGCCGCTCAGGGTGACACAACCGCCCTGTTCTATACAGCCCTCAACGGCACCAATGAGGACATTGTCCTGAAGAACCAGAAGGTGGAACTCACTTTCTCGACCAAGGGCGGCACCATCAGCAAGGCTGTCATCAAAGGTTTTGCGGATAAGGACGGCAACAAAGACGTGACGCTCTTTGATGGCAAAGACCATCAGATGAACTTCCTTTTGGCTGGCAAACAGGATAATATCATTACACAGGATCTGTTCTTTACGCCGACAAATGTCAGCGACTCCACCGTTACCATGACAGCCCAGACGGCTGACGGCGGTAGTATCGTATTGGACTACCTGTTGGGGCCAGACCACCTGCTGCACTTCTCGTTGACAGCCAACGGACTGAGCGGCATCTTCGCTCCCACCTATAAGGAGATGGACATCGAGTGGAGTGACCACAGTCGTCAACAGGAGAAAGGCTACTATTTCGAGAACCGCTATACAGGTCTGTTCTATAAGGAGGCCCATGACGGTTCAACCGATAACCTGTCAGAAACCGCCGACAAGACCGAAACGATCGAAGAGCCCCTCGACTGGGTAGCCTTCCGCAACCAGTTTTTCAGTGTGGCTCTTATCTCAAAGGACAATTTCTCCGGTGGAGCCAAACTCAGCAGTGTACAGGATGGCAAGGAGTCAGGTTATCTGAAACAGTTTGATGCCAAACTCAAAACGGCCTTCGACCCCACAGGTCAGAAGCCATCGGAATTTGAGATGTATATCGGTCCGAATGACTTCCGCCTCATCCAGGATGTGGAGAAGCAGAGTCTGTTTGGCAAGGACCTCGACTTAGAGCAACTGGTCAACCTCGGCTGGTGGCTCTTCCGCCTCATCAACCGCTGGTTCACGCTCTATGTCTTCGACTGGCTGGCATCATGGGGCTTCTCGATGGGTATCGTGCTCATCCTGATCACGCTCTTGCTAAAAGCCATCACCTTCCCGATGGTGAAGAAGAGTTATATGTCATCCGCCAAGATGCGTGTGCTGAAACCGAAACTCGACGAGGCGACCAAGCAGTACGACAAGCCCGAAGACTCGATGAAGAAACAGCAGGCCATGATGCAGATGTACTCGCAATACGGAGTCTCACCGCTCAGTGGCTGTCTGCCCATGCTCATCCAGATGCCTATCTGGATTGCCATGTTCTGGTTCGTGCCTAACGCTATCCAGTTGCGCGGTCAGTCGTTCCTCTGGATGGAAGACTTGGCCACGTATGATCCCATCGTGTCGTGGAGTTCACATATCTGGGGCATCGGCGACCACCTGTCACTCTCCTGCCTGCTGTTCTGCGGCTCTAACATCCTCTATTCCTGGTTCACCATGCGTCAGCAGAAGGATCAGATGGTGGGTGCACAGGCTGAGCAGATGAAATACATGCAGTATATGATGTACCTCATGCCGCTCATGTTCTTCTTCATGTTCAATGACTACTCCAGCGGTCTGAACTTCTACTATTTCATCTCCCTGTTCTTCTCGTCCATCATCATGTGGACGCTCCGCAAAACGACGAATGACGAGAAACTGCTGGCTATCCTCGAAGCCCGCTATAAGGAGAACAAGAACAACCCGACAAAAAAGACCTCTGGCCTGGCAGCCCGTCTTGCGGCCATGCAGAAACAGGCTGAGGAACTGCAGAAGCAAAGAATGAACCAACAAAAGAAATAACGACGAACCTTTATATCCTATCATCAATGAAGAAAGTGACAACAATAGTCGTCGCCGTGCTATTACTCACGGCTTGCGGAACAAAGAACGAAAGTGACAAGGTGAACATTCAAAAGCAAACCATCCAACTGGACAATGACCAGATGACGCCTGAGGCACTCTGGGCCATGAGTCGTATTGGTGGTTACCAGGCATCGCCCGACGGACAGCACATCGTCTATCAGACCGGCTATTATAGCGTGGAGGAAAACAAGAGTCATCAGGTGCTCTGGATGATGGGTGCAGACGGTACAGAACAGAAGCAACTGACCGAGGATGCCGATAATGAGACCGATGCCCAGTGGCTCGATAACGAGACCATCGCCTTCCTGAGAGGTGGTGAGATCTGGAAGATGAAGTTTGATGGCTCTGGCCGTAAACAACTGTCACAGACCGAGGGCAAGGTCGAGGGCTTCCAGTTCTCGCCGGATGGCTCAAAGGTGATCGTGCTGAAAAGCATTGATTTCAACGAGATCATCAAAAAGAACCCCGACGACCTGCCCAAGGCAACTGGCCGCCTTGTTACAGACCTGATGTACCGCCACTGGGACCACTACGTGGAGAGCATCCAGCATCCATTTGTGTATGAGGTCGGAGACTCCGGAATATCTGGCGAGGGCATCGACCTCCTCGAGGGCGAGCCCTACGAGTGTCCGATGGAGCCTTTCGGTGGTATGGAGCAGTTGGCATGGAGCCCCGATGGACAGAGCATTGCATATACCTGCCGCAAGAAAACCGGACTGGCCTACTCCATCTCGACCGATGCCGACATCTATATATATAATATAGGTACGCGCGAGACCAAGAACCTCTGCAAGCCTGTCGACTATACCGAACCGGAAATCGAACCCACAAAGACGATGAAGTATCAGAAGGTGAATGCCAAGGAGAATCTCGCCAACAATGTCGGCTATGACCAGAACCCGAAATTCTCGCCCGACGGTAAACAGATTGCCTGGCTCTCAATGGAGCGCAATGGCTATGAGGCCGATCGCCAGCGGCTGTGCATCTGTGACCTGGCTACTGGAGAAAAGAAATACGTGACGGAGTCGTTTGACTCGAATGTGGATGATTTCTGTTGGGCACCTGATGCAAAGACCCTGTACTTCATCGGTGTATGGCATGCCACCGAGAACCTCTACCGCACCAACCTCGACGGTGAGGTGAAGCCCGTCTGCATTGAATGGGCTGACTTCGGTTCGTTGCAGATGTTGAACGACAAGACGCTGTTGGCAGAGCAACACAGTTTCCTGGCTCCTGCCGACCTCTATGTGGTGACTCCCGGTGACAGTGTCAAAGATACAAAGGCTACACAGATCACCCAAGTCAACAAGGAGATTCTCGACCAATTAGGAAAGCCTTCTGTCGATCAGCGCTGGGTGAAGACCAGTGACGGTCAACAGATGCTCTACTGGATTATCCAGCCCCCCCATTTCGACCCCAACAAGAAGTATCCCACCCTGCTCTTCTGCGAGGGCGGACCTCAGAGTCCGGTGTCCCAGTTCTGGAGTTACCGATGGAACTTCTTCATCATGGCCTCACAGGGCTATGTCGTCATCGCTCCCAACCGTCGTGGACTGCCCGGCTTTGGTCAGGAGTGGCTTGAGGAGATTAGCGGTGACTGGACTGGTCAGTGCATGAAAGACTATCTCACCGCCATCGATGATGCGACACAGAATCTGCCTTACGTCGACAAAGACAAACTGGGTGCCGTGGGTGCCTCATTCGGTGGATTCAGCGTCTATTACCTTGCAGGTCATCACGACAAGCGTTTCAAGTGCTTCATCGCCCACGACGGTGCCTTCAACCTTGAAGCCATGTACACCGAAACCGAAGAGAACTGGTTCTCTAACTGGGAATACGATGATGCCTACTGGAACAAGAACCGTACCGCCAATGCCGACAAGACCTACAAGAACTCACCGCATCTGTTTGTCGACAAATGGGACACCCCCATCCTCTGCATCCATGGTGAAAAGGACTACCGCATCAATGCCACGCAGGGTATGTCGGCCTTCAATGCCGCCCGTATGAAAGGCATCGAGGCAGAACTGCTCATCTTCCCTGACGAGAACCACTGGGTGCTGAAACCCCAGAACGGTATCCTCTGGCAGCGCACCTTCTTCAACTGGCTCGACAGATGGCTGAAATAAAGACCATAAAGAATGGCACCTCAACCGGGGTGCCATTCTTTATGGTCTATAAGAATTCTCTTACTTGATCAGGGCAGCGCGGGCAGCCTCAATCTTATCCTTAGCCTGAGCCAACTGAGTCTTCATCTCATCAACAGTCATAGCATTGAGCACCTCAAGTGGAGCCACAGCCTCAGCAACGGGCTTGATCTCAGGATCATACTCAGAAAGGCGGTTGAGGGCATCGAGGATGAGTACGATACGGAATGTCACGTTTGAAGCAGACTCGTCATCGAATACGCTGAGGAACTTCTCAGAGTTCTGGTTGGCAATATAGAGTTGCTCTACGAGTGCAGCAGCAGCCAACTGCCAGTAGTAGTTGATACGGCCATTCTTTTCCATCTCATCATACAGAGCCTGAGAGGTCTCCCAAACACTGGCATTGTTATCCAAATCCTTGAAAGAAGGATCGCTGATGTCGGCAATCAGTTTGGCAACAGCCTTGTCATAGTCCTCTGTCGGCATCTCATAAAGTTTGGCTATTTTCTCGTCAACATTAAGGGCACTCAGGATACGATACTTCTCGGCCAGTGTCGTTGCATTCTCTGCCACAACCGGATCCAACAGGAAGGCGGGCTTCACCTGCTTCTCCTCCTTGGTCAGTTTCAAAGCACCGTCGGCTCCCTCCTGCAGGAAGGGGAACTGCTTCAGTTTACCAACCTCAGAAGCGATACTGTCGAAATGCATCTTGATACTAGCCTCAATCTGCTCCTGTTCAAAACTCTTCACAGAATCTGTACCTTCAGTGTTCTGTGCACTCTTGTTACCTCCGCATGCAGCGAATAACACGACTGCAAAAGCGATTGCAAATACTGATAATTTTTTCATTTTGATAATTGAATTTGAAGTTATAATTTGAAAATAGAATAATTGCCACGATTATACACATCAGCAACATCACCCCCATATTGAACCAGAGTGTCTTGATATGCCATGACCCTACAATCTTCTCACTGCTATAGAACGGGGCACGCCCTACCCGACTCTGTGGAGTCAGGAAAATAAGACCTGCCCGTGGGACGATGGTCCCGTCAACCACATTGAGCATCTGCTTCTGGTCTGCACCAATCACAAAATCCTCCAGACGGATATTGTGGTTGTCACGTTTCAATTTCAGGAAAGCATCCTTGCCCTGTTCACGCACCATCGCAGACTTCATTGCGTCAACCTTCAAGGTGGCCTCATTACCTCGCTTCACAAGGATATCTTCTGCATCCTTCATATACTGATGGAGGGAGCCATAGGAGTCATCCCCCTGATACGGTTCCATCTGACAGAATGCCGTCAGCACAGGCAGATTGGTATGTATCACACGCAGATGTTCCGGATTGACAGGTTTTCCGCGCTTTTGTTCGTCCTTCATTGTCTCCAACTGTGACTGCAATTCATACAGGAAGCCCATATTATAAAACTGCGTCTCATATTTCTCCTTGTCGGTCTCAAAGAACGGAGCCTCATACAGGTTATCGGTAAAGGAAGTGACTGCCAGGGCCTCGTATGCCCAACGCGAGGGAATGAGATCTCCGATAACTGGCACATTGCCCGTCTTGCTCTTAGGCGTCAGGTCGGAGAAGTCAACCACCAGTCCGCACAGCAATATCTGTGGAATCAGCAGAAGCGGTATACTGATATAGATGGACACCACGGAGTTAAGAGACTTCGACAGCAACAGTCCTATCAGGTTTGACAACAGGGCCGTCACAAAGAGGATGAGCCACCAGACAAAGAACAGACCGTGGAGACCCATAATCCAGTTGCCGACGATGATAAACAACAGTGTCTGTATCAGGGATAACCCTGCTGTATACACAATCTTTGACCAGATATAACTGCTATATGACAGATGGAGGAACCGCTCACGTTTCAGCAATGCCCTGTCCTTGATAATCTCCTCTGCACTACCGCTCATACCGATAAAGGTTGCTACGATGACAGCCATAAAGAAATAACTGACCAGATTCTTGTTATCCATCACCGTATACCCCTCGGGAGGTGCATAGCGTGTCAGCAGCGCACAGATCAGTGCCAGCAAAGGTGCCTCCAACAGGGCGATACACAGATACTGGACATTCGTAATCTTTGTCTTGACATTACGGTGAAGGTATATCAGGAACTGCTTCAAGGCGCCAGGCTTCTTCTGATCCGATGGTGGCACAGCAGTAACAGCAGGCTTCTCAAACTCTGGCCGACCATTCAAATACAGTTCGTGCCATTCCTGTGGGGTGGTCTTTCTATCATCCGACACCTCACCACTGCTATTGAGCGCCTTCTCGTCAATGATGTTCAAGACAATCTCCGGATTGACATTACCACACGTCGGACAGGCACTGGTCTCTGCATCGGCATAGTTAGCCTTCTCCTTAAAATAGGTAATGGCATCAATGGGATTGCCGTCGAACACCGGATAGCCGCCCCTATCCAACAGCCACAGTCGGTCGAAGAGTTTATAGACATCACTCGAGGGCTGATGGATGTTCACAATGATCAGTTTGCCCTTGAGCGTCTGTTCCTTCAACAGGTTGATGACTGTCTCCGTATCGGCAGACGAAAGACCTGACGTCGGTTCGTCCAAGAAAAGCACAGCCGGCTCACGGATCAGTTCCAGAGCGATATTGAGGCGTTTGCGCTGACCACCGGAGATAAACTTATTGATGGCGGAGCCCACTTTCAGATCCTTGGCGGCATCGAGGCCGAGTACCTTCAACGTGTTCATCACCCGTTTGTCGATCTCTTGGTCGGGCATTCCCTCAAAGCAGAGTTTGGCCGTAAACCACAGGTTCTCATAGACCGTCAGTTCCTCAATCAACAAGTCATCCTGAGGCACAAAACCTATCAAGTCCTTGGTCGCTGGCTCGGAGATACTGTGCCCGTTGATAGTCAACGTCCCTTCCTGTGGCACCAGACTGCCGTTCAGGATTGAGAGCAGCGTGGTCTTACCCGTTCCTGAACCACCCATAATGGCCAGCAGTTCCCCACTCCGCAGGGTGAAACTCAGGTCGTGCATACCATTGTCGCTGTTCGGGAAACGGAAGTTGATATCCCGTCCACAGAACTCGACAGCCTGTTGCCGATGGTCTGACTTTCCACGAGCCTTATTGTAGGCACCTATAATCGTCGAATAATATAGCGGCGTACCCTTCTTGCTCTTCAGTACACTGCTCTGCAGCCACACCTGATAGGCTCCCGGGAGCACTGGCACATCATTAAACAGGATGTTGTCACTACCCAGATAAGTAAAGAGCAATGTTCCTGATGCAGGCACGAACAACGTTCTCAACTGACCCTCCTGACCGTCCATCGGGTGAAGCATGACATGCTCCGAAGGCTTATTGTTGACAAAGTCAACGAAGTCCCGATACACTTTCTCTTTGATATGGAAGCACTCTGCCATCGTCTTGAAGATGGCATCCGGGTGTCCTTCCTGATAGCCGCAGAACTCCATCAGACGCAACAGAAGGAGCGATTTCTCCTTGGCGCGTATCTCTCCTTGCAGACTGGAACAGATGGTCGTGACCGTCTGCCGACTATCCATATCGTCGGCCAGATCATAGGCCATACGCATGTCGTCGTACAAATTGAGATAGACATCTGTATTGCGAACGCCGAAATGACGGCGCAGATAATTGACGAGCATTTCCTTGGCTCGCACCTCATCTACCTGTTCCTCCTTACCGAATAAGGCGAACAAACTGATGAAACTGGATAATATAACGTCAGTCATTCCTTTTTCCTATGCATATATTACCGTGCAAAATTATGAAAAATCTTAGAATAGCGCTCTGTTATGGCCGTTAAAATTAATTAAAGTAGCGATAATTCAATTATATTTAGTACCTTTGCACCCAAAACAACGAATAAAAAGAATTATCATGTCACAAACAATTCAAAAAACTTTGCGCGACTCTGCCGGTATGCGGTGGACCGCCTTGCTGCTTCTGGCGTTGGCCATGTTTTGCAGTTACATCTTCATGGACATCCTCTCACCCATCAAGGACCTGATGCAGGAGACCCGTGGTTGGGACTCCACGGCATTTGGTACCATGCAGGGTTCAGAGGTATTTCTCAACGTGTTCGTATTTTTCCTTATCTTTGCAGGTATCATCCTCGACAAGATGGGTGTCCGTTTCACAGCCGTCTTATCGGCAGCAGTCATGCTTGTCGGTGCCTGCATCAAGTGGTATGCCGTCAGTGATTCGTTCTTTGGAAGCGGCCTCGAGACCTGGTTTACGAACAACCTGAATTACATCCCCGTCTTCGACGAATTAGGTGTTGCACCATTTTATGGAGAAAGATGGACCGTTATCGTTGATGGTGTTGAGAAAGTCATCCGACCAACCAATTTCGATGCATCCATAATGACAATATTATCAAAACATGCAGCAATGCCTGCTTCTGCAAAATTAGCAGCTTGCGGCTTTATGATCTTTGGTTGTGGCTGTGAGATGGCAGGTATCACTGTGAGTCGTGGAATCGTGAAGTGGTTCAAGGGTCGTGAGATGGCACTGGCCATGGGTTCGGAGATGGCACTGGCTCGTCTGGGTGTCGCCACCTGTATGATTTTTTCACCATTCTTTGCCCGTCTTGGGGGACAAGTCTCTGTGAGTCGTTCGGTTGCCTTTGGTGTGGTACTGATGTGTATCGCCCTCATCATGACCATCGTCTATTTCTTCATGGATCAGAAACTCGACAGTCAGACTGGTGAGGCCGAGGAGAAGGACGATCCGTTTAAGGTCAGCGATATTGGTAAGATTCTCAGCGACAGTGGTTTCTGGATTGTGGCCCTGCTCTGCGTGCTCTACTATTCCGCCATTTTCCCCTTCCAGAAGTATGCCGTGAACATGCTGCAGTGCAACCTCACGCTGACACCTCCCGACGCAGAGTCGTTCTGGGCTTCGTCGAGCGTCACTATCGTACAGTATGTCATCATGCTTATCGTGGCTGCAGCCGGCTTTGCCAGCAATTTCCAGAAAAAGGCCAATCTGAAGTATGGTCTGCTCGGTATCTCGATTATCGCACTGATCACCTATTGTTATATGGGTTACATGCGTCAGTCGGCAGAGAGCATCTTCGCCGTATTCCCATTACTGGCAGTGTTGATCACGCCAATCCTCGGTTCCTACCTCGATCATCATGGCAAGGCCGCTTCAATGTTGGTACTGGGATCGTTGTTGCTGATCGGCTGTCACCTGACGTTTGCCTTTATACTGCCCGCCTTCAAAGATAGTCCTGTCGGCGGTATTGCCATCGCCTACGCCACAATTCTGGTGCTCGGTGCCTCGTTCTCGTTGGTACCTGCCTCACTCTGGCCCTCCGTACCTAAACTCGTTGATGCCAAGGTGATTGGTTCTGCCTATGCCCTTATTTTCTGGATTCAGAACATCGGTCTGTGGCTCTTCCCATTACTTATCGGCAAAGTGCTTGACGCCACGAACCCCGGTGTCACTGATCCGACACAGTTCAACTATACCGCTCCTCTTGTCATGCTGGCTTGTCTTGGTGTGGCCGCCCTCATCCTCGGCTTTGTACTGAAGGTGGTGGATCGCAAGAAGGGCATCGGCCTCGAACTTCCGAACATCAAGGAATAGATGGCTATCCAACAGCGTCTTCAAGACTCGCCCGTCGCTCGATGGACCGTACTCTTCATCGTGGCTACGGCTATGATGATGGGCTACTTTGTCAACGACATCATGTCGCCTTTGGAGACGCTGTTGGAGTTGCCGCGAAGTCAGGGCGGTCTGGGTTGGACGCCTTCTGACTACGGTTTCTTTTCCGGGGCAGGCAGTTTTATCAATGTGTTTCTGTTGATGCTCTTCTTCTCGGGGCTGATCCTCGACAAGATGGGCATCCGCTTCACAGGCACGCTGGCTTGTTCGCTGATGGTGCTCGGCACACTTATCAAATACTACGCAGTGACAGCCGATTTTCCTCCTACGGCGGTAACCAACTTTTCACTTTTCACTCTTCACTTTTCACTTCCCACTTCTGTGGCGTGGGCTTCGTTGGGTTTTGCCATCTTCGGCGTAGGCTATGAGATGACGGGTATCACGGTGTCGAAGGCGATGGTGCGCTGGTTCACAGGTCACGAACTGGCCTTAGCGATGGGTATCCAGTTGGCAATGGCGCGCCTTGGCACAGCGGCAGCCCTGAGCATCTCCGCTCCTATCGCCCGCCACTACACACTCTCCACGCCGCTACTGCTCGCACTGGCGTTTCTCATCATCGGCCTGCTGGCTTTCCTCGTTTTCTGCGTGATGGATCGCAGGCTGGATAGCCTAGGCGAGCCTAGGAGAATCCTAGGATCTCCTAGGAAAACCGATGAAATCACCGAGGCCACAGAATCCTCTGACGAGTTCCGCTGGAGCGACATCGGCGCCATTCTGCGCAATCCCGGTTTCTGGTTGATTACCCTCTTCTGCGTGCTCTTCTACTCCGCCGTTTCGCCCTTCCTGAAATTCTCCACGAAACTGATGGTGATGAAATACGGCGTCGATCCCGACCTCGCAGGTTTCTTCTCGTCGATTGCTCCCTTCGGCACCATCCTGATGACGCCCCTTTTCGGCCTTGTCTACGATAAATACGGCAAGGGTGTCACCCTTGTCATCACCGGCGCCCTGATGCTCACCGCCGTCCATTTCGGTTTCTCCATGCCCATGCATAGCAGTGCCATTGCCATCGCACTCATGGTCACCCTGAGCATTGGCTATTCTATGGCACCCGCTGCCCTCTGGCCCTGTGTACCGAAGATCATCCCCCTGAAATGTCTCGGCACCGCCTACTCCATGATCTTCTTCATCCAGAACTTCGGACGAGCGATCATCCCGATGTTTGTAGGTAAGGCCAACGAGACCGACCCTTCCTACACTTCGTCGATGCTCATCTTCGGCTTCACCGCCCTTGGTGCCGCCCTTGTTGCCGTCGCCATGCTCTATGTAGACCGTAAGAAATCCTACGGCCTACAACTCCCGAATATCCGAAAGCAGAACTAATTACGCCCCGATGATGAGGTGGATGAGGGCGACGACATCGTTGGCTCCACTCCACCAAACAAACATTTATCTGCCCCAAATTCGGGGGAAGATTCCACCCCCGGGCATAAACGTGCCTCAGATTCAGGGCAGATTTCTACCCCCTGGGAACGGTATTTCTCAGATCATAGGCAGACTTTTCCAAGAGGGAAACGACAACAATGTTTTTCCAGACTGATCATGCCGTTTCATGAATGCTCTGAATTATTTATGATTGATTATTTCCATCTTCCAGCAGGGGACTTTCTTCATCAGCGCAGGCGGACGACGAGAGGGAGGTGGTCGCTATAGCCTGGCTGATAGCGCATGCCGTTGTAGGTGCGGCGAGGGCGTAAACCACCGTAGAGTTTCTCGTCTTCAAGCAGGAACTTGGGGGAATGGATGAAAGCCGTATCCACCTTATTATATATATTAGGACTGGCGAGGATATGGTCGATACGCTCCCATTCGCCTTGGTAGCGATAGGTGCCTTTTGCACCATTCGCGCCTCGGGCATCCTTCGTCAGGTTGCGGATACGTTGACGGCAGATCTGTTGGAGCATCGGACTGTCAGGACCGTCGTTGAAGTCGCCGGCAATGAGAATCTGGGCATCAGGAGTGATGGCGCGAATAGAGTCGAGTGACAGACAGAGGCGGTCTGCCACAGCCAAACGGAAAGGCTGTGAATACCGTTTACCGCCATAGCGACTGGGGGCATGAACCACGAAGACATGGAGCGTATCACCAGAAGAGATGAGCCCTGAGACATAGAGGATATCACGAGTGGGGCGCATGCCGTCGACAGGCGTCACCCGCAGGGGATAACTGCGGATGGGGGCGAAAGAGAAAGGTGAATAGAGCAGTGCGACATCAATGCCACGAAGGTCGGGCGAGGAAGTCATCAGGTATTCATAGCCCGCATTACGCAATAAAGAGCGCTTTGTCAAGTCATGGAGCACCGAATCATTCTCCACTTCGCAGAGAGCAATCAGGTCGGGGATGCCGTCGTCGCAGGTCGATAACAGTTCCTGGGCGATGTTATTCAGTTTCTTCCAGTAGCGTTTCTTCGTCCAGTGACGCGTAGCCTCTGGCAGATACTCCGCATCGTCCTTACCTACGTCATCAGAATAGTCAAAAAGGTTCTCACAATTGAGTTCTACTACCGTCAGCGATTGACTAAATGAGAAATGAGGCATGAGAAATGAGAAAATGATGATAACCTTGCACGCCCTTCCATACGATTGTGTCAATCGCCTCCAATACTCGCCTATAGAGGTAATCATAATTTCTAATTACTAATTACTAATTAATTTCTCATTCCTAATTTCTTTATCTTCCAGCCAATAGAGGCGATGAAGATACTCATCAGGGGCGAGAGATAGTTGAAGAAGCAATACGGTAGATAGGTCAGGGTGGCGACACCAAGAACGGTACTCTGTGTGAGACCACAAGTATTCCATGGCACCAGCACAGAAGTCACCGTGGCACCATCCTCACACGAACGGCTCAAGAGTCTGGGTTCATAGCCTCGTTCTCGATACGCATCTTTGAACATCGAACTGGAAAGCATAATGGAGAGATACTGATCAGCCATTGCGATATTACAGAAGAGCGCTATTCCCACAGTGGAAGCGACAAGTGAAGCCGTGCCACGCACAAAACGAAGGACAATACGCATCAGATCCTGCAACTGACCTGTGGCCGTCAATGCTCCGCCAAACGTTTGCGCGCAGATAATCAGCCAGATGGTAGGCATCATACCCGCCATACCACTGGTATGCACCAGTTCGTTGAGAACAGAATGACCCGTCTCGATATCGGTGCTGCCATAGCACACTTGCATCATGCCCTTGTAGAGGCCGGATATTCCGGAAGACCCGGATATACTACGCACCAGTTCCTGCTGGACAAACAAGCCGACAATCGCCGCCAAGAGAATCGCCAGGAACAGCACCACCATCGAGGGCCAGCGACGGGCAATCATCACACCCGTCAGCACTGGGACAATCAAGAGCCACGGCGAGATGACAAAAGTATGTTGTAGCCCATCCATAAACTCCGCCACATTCCCATGTCCCTCTGGTGACATCATTAAGCCCGCCACTAAAAAGACAGAGAGCGAAATCAAAAATGTGGGTACCGTGGTGTACATCATGTAACGGATATGCGTAAAGAGCGGCGTACCTGAGACACTGGAGGCGAGTACTGTTGTGTCGCTTAATGGCGAGAGTTTGTCGCCGAAGTAGGCACCAGTGATGATGGAGCCCGCTATCCATCCGTCGTCAAAGCCATGTGCCTTGCCGATGCCCATCAGTGCCAGTCCGATGGTGGCGACGGTGGTCCACGAAGAGCCGATCATCAGACTGACCAGCGCACAAAGGACACTACTACTTACAAAGAAGACCTCAGGACGGATGATCTGCATGCCGTAGTAGATCATCGTCGGCACAATGCCCGACACCATCCAAGTGCCTCCGATGGCACCAATCAACAGCAGGATGATGATGGCAGGGGTACAACTGGCAATCTTGTCGGTAATCTCCTTTTCAAGATTCTCCCATTCCAGGCGTTTGGAGAAATGTCCTATCAGCACACTCACTGCCGATGCCGCCAACAACGACACCTGTGAGGCACCATCCAATGTTGCGTTGCCGAATACGGCAACGCAACATGTAATGAGTACGATCAGTACCAGAAATGGGATGAAAGACAGCATTTAGCAGACTTTCTCGAGCCGTTTCATCATCGCAAACATGAAGATGGCGGCTACGAGGCAGACACCGAGGAAGACGCTCCAACATATCCACAAGGGTACGGCACCCCAGAGGAGACCACCGACAACCACGAGTTGGTTACCGATGGCGGTAGCCACAAACCAGCCACCCATCATCATTCCCTTGTACTTCGGAGGAGCCACCTTCGACACGAAGGAAATACCCATCGGCGAGAGCAGGAGTTCACCGAAGGTCAGCACCAGATAGACCATGATGAGCAGATTCGGTGTCACGTCAGCGACATGCACAGCCACAGGATTACCATCAGCCCCCATCTCCGTCTGCGGCATGGGCAGACCGAAGGAGCCGAAGGCCATCAAGGCATAAGCGACTGCAGCCACAATCATACCATAAGCGATCTTACGGGGCGCAGATGGTTCCTTGCCCTTAGCAGCCAACGAGCCGAAGATGGCCATCGACACGGGCGTCAGTGCCACCACATAGAATGGATTGAACTGCTGGAAGATAGGAGCAGAAACAGTGATACTTCCATCAGGATTGTACTGTATGATCAGGAACAGCACCGCCAACACGATGACGGCAAAGGAGATGGCCTTGCCCTTCTGCGTCTTGCTCTGGAACAATGAGAACAGGGCATAGACGATGAAGATCACCGCCACGAGGTTCCACACGTTGAAACACATGGCCTGCACACCCTCAGCCGACTGAGCAGTGAACTCATCGGCGAAGTAAGTCAGCGACAGACCGTTCTGGTGGAAGGCCATCCAGAAGAAGATGACCACGGCGAAGACAAGGCACAGGGCCACGATACGCTGTGAGGTCTCTTCTTTCGACAGTTCTTCAACAGGTGCGGCATCAGCGGCAGCAGCCTTCTTCTTGCCTCCTTCCGTATGACGGAAAGTAGAACGGAAGATGTAATAGATAGCGATAGACAGAATCAGCGAGGCGCAGGCCACGGCAAACGAGAAGTGGTAGGCATCGTTGCTGGAATAGCCCAAGGCCGTCTCAGCATACTCCTTAATCTTAATGGCTGCCGTCGGGGCAAACAAAGCACCGATATTGATGGCCATATAGAAGATAGAGAAACCGGCATCGCGCTTGTCGGCGTACTTCGGATCATTGTAAAGGTCGCCCACCATCACCTGGAGGTTACCCTTGAACAAGCCCGTGCCAAAGCCGATAAGCAACAAGGCCGCCAGCATGACTATCAGTGCCGTGCTGTCGCCTCCCAGAGGCACCGCCAACAGCAGGTAACCGGCAAACATGATCATGATACCCGTCGTCACCATCTTACCAAAGCCGAACTTGTCGGCCATGATACCACCGATGAGGGGGAAGAAATAGACTAACATGAGGAACGCGCTATAGATGGTACCTGCCAGGGCTGGCGACAATCCATAGTTGGCTCTCAAAAACAATGCGAAAACTGCGAGCATCGTGTAGTAACCGAAACGCTCGCCGGTGTTGGCCAGTGCCAACGCAAATAATCCTTTAGGTTGACCTTCAAACATAGTTGTTGTTATTTAATTTTAGAATTTTTGGTCCTGATAATATCGAACAAGTAAGTACACTTGACGACGATATTCCCGAAGTTGGAGCGGGCAAAGTAATCGCGCTTCGTAGCGCCGTAAATATTGCCCAGTCCGTAATAGTAGCGCCCTTCCAGGATAAAATGTCCCAGATGGCGGTTACTGAACTCCACACCACCTCCGACGACGATACCGTAATCGAACTTATTCTCGACAGCCATCGTGTCCTGCGCCACGACATAAGAGGAACGCTGGTTCTTGGTCTGCGTGGTTCTATCGAAGTTGGTCTCTGTCTTCTCGTTGAGGAAGAACCCGATCTGCGGCCCCAACTGGAAGAAGAACTGCAAGCCGCTCCGCTCTCGTCCCCACCCCAGACGGGCCAGGAAAGGCACTTGGATATACGACATCTTACGAGAATAAGCCAATGACTGAGTCGAGTCCGAAAGCATCACCACTGGCCGGTCCTGCTTGTCCCAGATACGTTCCTTCCAACCTATTTGCGCATAGTTGACCTCGCCGACCACGGCACAGATGCTGCTGAAATACTTCTCACAGGTATAACGGGCCGTAAAGCCGAACGTCAGTCCACCCAACTGCCCCTGCGGCACTTCCGGAACGAAAGCGATGTTACTCATGGAATAGCCAACATTGCCACCGATGGCAAGATCGGTTCGGTATTCACCCACCTGGGCAAAAGAATGAGGAATGAGAAATGAGAAATGAGAAATGAGGATAACCATGCAAGCCCATACACGGGAATCATTCTTTCTGAAATGAAACAGCATCATCAGTCTATAGAAGTAATCAACATTCCTCATTTCTCATTCCTCATTTCTCATTTAAAACTTCACTGTTTCCACTCTGTGCTCCGGGGTATAGTGAACGAAGAGAATACTATGATTCTGCAAGCCGCCGTTACCCATACGTTCAAACACCAAAGGTGTCTGTACGGGAGGATAGCCGAACATACCCGCCGCCCCATCGAAAGTCTTACCGTACTTATGCAGTCCTTTCAAGAAGAAATATGCGTGGTCGAAGCCCGTCAGCGCAAAACGCGGCAGGGCATTCTGCATGTCGCTGTGGAAGTTCCAGCGGTACTTCTGTTCCAGTCGCTCCGTCGCAGCCGACAGGGGATTATAATAGAAATGAGAAGGGATATAGGTGTCGTATTTATAAAAGTTCTCCAGATGGGTACGGGTGTACATCAGCCATTCGGTATAGCCGAATATTGAGATGTCGAGCGAGGGATTATTGAATTTCAGTCCGTTGATTTTGGCAAAGGCCACCCCCAACTCTGGGGAACGTCCCGTATTCAAGATGACCATATTCTTCTTCGTACGACTGAAAGACTTCGAGAATGCGTCCTCATTCGATTTCAGGTTGGTGATGCCATATTCTATGCCTCGACCTTCCAACTGTCTACGAAGGCCAAAAGTAAAGATACCCTTCTTGCTCGTAGAGTCGTTGCAGTCGATGAAGACAGGATGATAGTCCTTGAACTTCTCCAGATAATGCACAATAGTAGTCTCGTTGATGTTCGTCGGCGATTGCCATATCTGGAAGATGTTCCGATTCGTCAGCATCTGCGGCGCAGTAATGGAGAAGGGTATCACCAAGCGGATATCGTTCTTCTCCACAAAATCGGAAAGCACCTGCATCTGTTTGGAATAGAGCGGTCCGAAAATGACATCGCACTTAGCAGCGGCAGGGTCTTTCAGAATCTGGGTCATATCAGCATCCTCGGCGGCATTCCAAGCATGAACGTCAACAGACAGACCCGTCTTCTTCAAACTGTCGCAGGCCATCAGGATACCACGGTAGTACTCTACCATCCGCTTTCCGTCGCCGTTGATATTGTGCAAGGGCAGCATCACCCCGACACGGATTTCCCGCTGGCGCACATCATCGACAGGTGTCTGACTCTCAGTAGTAGTAACAGTCGGCTTTTCCGCATAGGCTGTCGTCGAAGGGTCAGGTTTCGTATAAGGGATATTGAGCACAGCACCCTTCTTCAACTCATATCCCGGCTCTTTCATCTCGGGATTAGCCTTGATTAGATCCTCGATGGACAGGTCGTACATCCTGGCTATGCCAAAGATGGTTTCCTTACGCTTCACCTTATGTGTACTGCGAATCTGGTCAGCCCCCTGCGCCACAGAATCCACCGTAAACACCAGCGTGAGCAACAGCACAAAATATCTTAAAAACCTTGTCATAATCTCCGTTTTATCCAAATTACCGTGCAAAAATACAAAATAATTATGAACAATAGGCTAAGAATTATGAAATATTTACTATCTTTGCACGTTAATACATCAGATTATGAGAATAAAAAGGATATTTTTGCTGTCATTGACCATCTTTTTGTGTCTGACAGTACAAGCACAGAGTAACCTTCCGGGCGTCTCACCATCGGCCATCTACATCAACGATGACGGAAAAGAGACCGAGGCCACTTCCGACTTTGCCGGACAGGCGCCTTTGGCCGTCACCTTCCATGCCAATCCCTACAATATGAGTGACTACAACCCTATCTATGAGTGGCACTTCCAGAAAGATGGTGAGGAAGCGGAAATGATGGTGCGCTACGAAGAGGACACTGAATACACCTTTACGGAGTCGGGAACCTTCATCGTCACCCTGAAAGCAAAAACCAGTGCAGAGAGCGAAGAACTACCCTCTACTCCCATCAAAGTGACCGTCAGTGAGAGCAAACTCTCCTTCCCAAATGCATTCTCTCCCAACGGCGATGACAAGAACCCTACCTTCAAGGCCAAGGAATACCAGAGCATCGTGGAGTTCCACGCGTACATTTTTAACAGATGGGGACAGAAACTCTATGAATGGACCGACCCAGCCGGAGAATGGGACGGCACCTACAACGGCAAAGTGGTGAGAGACGGCACCTATTTCCTTCTGGTGAAGGCAAAAGGAGCCGACGGCAGGGAATACAATATCCGTAAGGACGTAAATGTTCTGACTGGCTTTACCGAGGAAAACAGACTGAACTACTAAGGCATGGACAACAAGATCAATGTGTATGGTGCCCGCGTCCATAACCTGAAAAATGTGGACGTGGAGATACCGCGCAACTCGCTGACAGTCATCACCGGACTGAGCGGTTCGGGAAAGTCATCACTCGCCTTTGACACCATCTTTGCCGAAGGTCAGCGGCGCTATATCGAAACATTCTCAGCCTATGCCCGCAATTTCCTTGGTGGTATGGAACGCCCGGATGTGGATAAGATTACCGGTCTCTCACCTGTCATCAGCATCGAACAGAAAACCACCAACAAGAACCCCCGTTCCACCGTCGGCACCACGACAGAGATCTACGACTACCTGCGTCTGCTCTTTGCCCGTGCAGGCAAGGCTTACAGTTATGCCACTGGCGAGGAGATGGTGAAATATACGGAAGAGAAAGTGCTCGACATGATCCTGCAGGACTACGAGGGCAAGAAGATATTTATTCTTGCGCCTGTGGTACGGAGCCGTAAGGGACACTACCGCGAACTCTTCGAGGCCATGCGCAGGAAAGGTTACCTGAATATGCGGGTGGACGGTGAACTGGTGGAGGTGACCCGAGGCATGAAAGTGGACCGCTACAAGAACCACAACATCGAGGTCGTCATCGATAAATTACAGGTTTCCCACAAGGACAGCGACCGTTTGAAAAAGTCTGTCGGCATCGCCATGAAGCAAGGCGAAGGACTCATCATGATCCTCGACAAGGACACTGGAGCCATCAAACATTTCTCCAAGCGTCTGATGTGCCCGACAACTGGCATCAGTTACAGCGACCCAGCCCCCAACAATTTCTCATTCAACTCCCCCCAAGGGGCGTGTCCCCACTGCAAGGGCTTAGGCATCATCAACGAGATAGATCTCAAAAAAGTCATCCCCGACCGCAAACAGACCATCCGTGGAGGCGGCATTGTTCCCCTTGGCAAATACAAGAACCAGATGATCTTCTGGCAGATTGAAGCCCTGCTGAAGAAACACAACTATAACCTCGACACTCCCATCGAGGATATCCCCGACGAGGCCATGAGGGAAATCCTCTACGGATCCCTGGAGAACGTGCGCATAGACAAGGAACTGGTGCATACATCCAGTGACTACTTCACGACTTTCGATGGCATCATCAAATACCTCCGCAGCGTGATGGACAACGACGACTCTGCATCCGGACAGAAATGGGCAGACCAGTTTCTGGCAGAATGTGAATGTCCGGAGTGTCATGGACAACGACTCAACCGCGAAGCCCTCTCCTACCGTATCTGGGATAAGAATATCTCGGAACTGGCATCGATGGACATCGCCGAACTGCGGGAATGGCTCAATCAGGTAGAGGAACATCTGGATCACCAGCAACAGCAGATTGCCGCAGAGATTCTGAAAGAGATTCGCACCCGTCTCAACTTCCTGTTAGAGGTAGGGCTCGACTATCTCGCCCTGAACCGCCAGTCAGCCTCACTCTCCGGCGGTGAAAGCCAGCGCATCCGCCTAGCCACACAGATAGGCTCGCAACTGGTCAACGTACTGTATATCCTCGACGAGCCGAGTATCGGCCTGCACCAGCGTGACAACGAACGACTGATTCACTCGCTGAAAGAACTGCGTGACCTGGGTAACACCGTCATCGTCGTGGAGCACGACCAGGACATGATGCTCAATGCCGACTATATCGTGGATATCGGTCCGAAGGCTGGACGCAAAGGCGGCGAGGTGGTCTTCCAAGGCACCCCGAAAGAGATGCTAAAGACCGACACCATCACTGCCCAGTACCTAAATGGACAACTGACCATCGATATCCCTAAGGAAAGACGGAAAGGCTCTGGTAATAGTTTGATCTTAAAAGGTTGCTCGGGTAACAATCTTAAACACATTGATGTAGAGTTCCCGCTCGGCAAACTCATCGTCGTCACCGGTGTCAGCGGCTCTGGCAAGTCCACCCTCATCAATGAGACCTTGCAGCCCATCCTCAGCCATCATTTCTACCGTTCCCTGAAAAAACCTATGCCCTACGATAGTATCGAAGGCCTGCAATATATAGATAAGGTGGTAGATGTCGACCAGTCACCTTTAGGGCGCACACCCCGCTCCAACCCTGCCACCTATACGGGCGTATTCTCCGATATCCGCAGTCTCTTCGTCAACCTGCCCGAAGCCAAGATCCGTGGCTATAAACCGGGACGTTTCTCGTTTAATGTCAAGGGGGGGCGTTGCGAGGAGTGTGGCGGCAATGGCTATAAGACTATCGAGATGAACTTCCTGCCCGATATTCAGGTACCCTGCGAGGTCTGTCACGGCAAACGCTATAACCGTGAGACTCTCGAAGTAAGATACAAGGGCAAGTCCATTGCCGATGTGCTTGATATGACTATCAACCAGGCCGTCGAGTTCTTCGAAAACGTACCCGATATCCTCCGTAAGATTAAGACTATTCAGGACGTAGGACTAGGTTATATTAAACTTGGTCAAACTTCTACCACCCTCTCCGGTGGGGAAAGCCAGCGTGTCAAACTTGCCACCGAACTGTCGAAGAAGGACACTGGCAAGACACTCTATATCCTTGACGAGCCAACCACCGGCCTACACTTCGAGGACATCCGAATCCTCATGGACGTTCTCCAGAAACTGGTTGACAGAGGCAATACCGTCATCGTCATCGAACACAATCTGGATGTCATCAAACTGGCCGACCATATCATCGACATGGGGCCAGAAGGTGGCAGGAAGGGCGGAATGGTTCTCTCGACAGGAACCCCTGAAGAAGTAGCGAATAGTCAGCACGGATATACCCCCGCATTCTTGCAAAGACTGTTCAAATAAAGAATAAAAGTGTTCAAAAAAAGAAATATACATACATATAGTGTTCGTTTTTTGCAAAAATAGGCTGTTTTCTCCCAAAAACTTCCGATATTTGCAATATGAATAACAGCCTAAATAACATCACACCGTATGTCGGCTTAACAGAACACAACTTTCAGGAGCCTGATTACAGAGACGGGGACTTGACTATCATTAATCACCTGAGGTTCCATCCACACATGCATCCGACACAGTTGGACATGGTTTTTGTTGCCGTCTGCTTCGAAGGAGAATTCACCTTCGACATGGATGGCCACGAATACACCATCGGCAAAGACGATATCTTCATCGGTCACCCGAATGCCATCTATGATAACTTTGTCATGAGCAAGGATCTGGACTGTAAACTACTATGCATCACAAAGGCACTGATGATGTCCATGCTCTACCCCAACCAACCGCTCTGGAACAAGAGTCTCTTCCTCGATAAGCACAATCTGCTGCATCTGACTCCCATCGACACGCAACTCCGGGGGCACTTGTTTGCACTGCTGATGTTTAACATCCAAGAGAAGACTGGCGCCTTCCAGAAAGAGATTGTCCATGCCATTGTCCGCGTGTTCCTCTATGGCATCAGCCGTGCTCTGACCCAGCAGTTGAAGATTGAGTCGTCACAGGAGACCAACCAGCGGAGGATCCTTTTCGATAATTTCATCACCCTATTGTCATCGAGCGAAATTAAGAAAAAGCCCCTCGCCCACTATGCCGACAAACTCTGCGTCTCACCACGTTATCTGACGATGGTATGCCGTGATGTCAGCAAGAAGACGGCCTACGACTGGATCAGTGAGTATGTGCAGAACGATGTGCGCTACTACCTGCTCCACTCCAACCTCACCATCAAGGAGATTGCCATGAAACTCGGTTTCTGCAACCTCTCCTTCTTCGGCAAGTACGTCCGCGAGAACTTCGGTGTGTCCCCCTCCGAATACCGCAAGCAGTATAAGGACAAATAACCCATTTATTCTCCTACGTAACAGAGGGACGGTTCTTTTGTTATACGGGGGAAGGTTTTGCCCACCGGGCATTATATTGCCCCAGATTCAAGGCAGACCATTTTGGAATCTCATTTATATGCCCTGAATTTCGGACAAGCCATTGCACACCATGCAATAATCTGTCCCAGTTTTGACACTGTCATTACCACCTGTGCAATGTGATGCCCCAGATTTCGGACAGCGTTTTGCACACCAGGCATTTTCGTGTCCCAGATTTCGGGCGTTCATATTACATACCTGGCAATATTATGCCGGAATTTTACATTGTCATTGCACACCTGGAAATGTTATGCCCCAGTTTTCGGACAGACATTTTGCACCTCGGGCAAAGTTATGCCTCAGATTTGGGGCAGACTTCTACAATTCTGAAACGATATGTTTCAAATTTCAGGCAGACTTTTGTAGACAGGAAGCGTTGTATTTGGAATTTCAGACAGATTGTTCCAATTCAGGAGCACGATGTCACAAGATCCGCTCATATCATCGGAAATTAAAAATGAATTGTCCGGAAATCCAGACAAATCATGCCGTTTCAAGAATGATCGTAACAGAGGGACTTTGTCACAGAGGGACGGTTCTATTGTGCTGGATAGCACAATAGAACCGTCCTTCCGTGTTTTACTTACCCATAATGATATTTACCATTTTGACTACATCTGCGGCATCAACTACGCCATCTTCATTCACGTCACCACCAGAAGTCATCTTAATCTCCTTCGTTGTTGTGTCAGAATCATAGTAACCATCCTTTGAAGCATAAACACTTACTCTATATGTTTTTTTCATATCTACCTCATCATCATTTATAACACCATCTTTGATATCTAAACTTGTAATGCTATAGTGATACAATACTCCTTCTGTTTTGCAACAGAACTTAATCTTGTCACCAACAATACTGATTGTGGGACTCTCACATTTCTTGCCATCAGGGTTGTCAATACTTGGGTCATCAGGGTTTTTTCCAGCAGTACCTTCGCCCTCTTCAGTAAAAAAGAAATCTTTCCATTGATCTGCTACCTGATAAGCCGACATTCCTCCTTCGGGGACATAGAGTTTACATTCCCATTTATTGATGTCATCAAGAGCCTGAGAACCACAGATGGGAGGTATTTCTGCCTTGCTGCAAATTTCTACGACTGCCGTACAGTCAGAGAAAGCTTCCTGCCCAATTGTCTGCACCTGAGAACCAAAAGCAAAATACTTCAAACTCTGACAGCCAGAGAATGCCCAATTGCCTATGGTAGTAACACCATCGCCGATAGTGACGCTTTGCAGATTGGTGCAGCCATAGAACTCATTCTCAGATATCTCAGTCTCTTTATCAGTTATCCTCACAGTCTTTAACGATGTGTTTCGGTAAAAAGGTGAATACCCATAGTTCGATGAGGTATTATAGTTAATGTTTCGCCCAATATAGACCGTTTCCAACGGACATGATGAGAAAATAGGATTGTTTTCATTTGAGCCTATGGTCAATTCTGCGTCACTATCAGCAATTATAAACTCCTTCAGACTAATACAGCCTGAAAAAGCATAATTGTTGATAATCGTCACTGCTTGTGGGATAGTAATTGAGGGTAAAGTACTACATCCACTGAATGCATCCTGATCGATCGTCTCCACTTTAGAGCCAATAATCAACTCATCCAATGAGGAACAGCCAGAGAAAGTGCTTTTATTGATTATTGTCACACCATTTCCCATTTTGACAGAAGTCATTGCTTGACAACCCGAGAAAGCATAAGATCCAATGGTGGCTACAGCATCTGGCAAAATAACACCTTTTAGCTTTGAACAATCATAAAAAGCCTTTTCATCAATTGAAGTAACACTCTGTCCAATCTCTACAGTTTCCAAAGCTATGCAATTATAGAATGCTTGAGTACCAATATTACCCATATTCAATATCTTTGCAGAGGATAAAGACTCACAACCAGAAAAAGCATCTGATCCAATATCACCTTGATTACTAATTGTTGCCGATTTCAATGCCTTACAACCAGAAAAAGCGCTTAGTCCGATATTTCCTTGATTACTGATAGCTACTGTGCTCAAAGCTTTACAACCAGAGAAAGAACTTTTACCTATATGTCCTTGATTGTTAATAGTTGCAGTACTTAATGTATTACAGCCCCCAAAAGCATTTTCTCCAATATCACCACCCAAACTGAGATTTACTTCCTTAATATAATTATTGCCGTAACAAGTGTACGGATTCACTTTTTGAACAATGAGTGTTATACCCTTATTCGTAATAGTTTGACCAATATTCACGTTCTCCGCTGATTCATTATATAGGCAATCTATTGCATCACAAGTCCTATCTGATGGACTAACAGGGACATACCTTATTCCATCAACATCAAAATACGAACTTAAAAATTTATAAACTACTTTGTTACTTATATCAAATTGATCGTTCGAAACATAATTAATAGTACCTTCAGCATTATTATAACCCGTTGGAGGAGTATTTGTTAACCATATGCTTTTTTTTAAGTTCGTTTCTTTGAAGGCATTAGCTCCAATAAAAGTTACACCACTCCCAACTATTACAGAGGTCAGTTCGCAGCAACCAGAGAAAGCAGAACTGCCAATGGAAGTAAGACTATTAGGAATGGTAATAGAAGTCAGGCCAGTACATCCTGCGAAAGCATAGTTGCCAATGGAAGTAAGACTATTAGGAATGGCAATAGAAGTCAGGCCTGTACATCCTGCGAAAGCATAGTCGCCAATGGAAGTAACATTATTAGGTATTACGAAATTCGTTATTTCATTACCATCATTGCCTATCAGTTTAATATTACTTATCCCTGATTCGTTTATTATGCCAATCAAAATATTGTTACAAAAACCTACTACATCTTTTACAAATATAATGAATTCGGTGATTGCTTTACACCCATTGAAGACACTATTGTCAATTGCCACACTACTTGTAATGGAAACAGAGCCCATTCTTTTACAGCCAAAGAAAGCCCTTTTGCCTATAGAGGTCACGCTGTTTGGAACAATAATGGTAGTAAGATTCGTACAGTTCTCAAAAGCACTTTCACCGATTGAAATGATACTATTAGGGATTGTAACAGCACTTAACTTAGAGCATTGCATGAAAGCATTTTTAGCAATACTTGTTACGTTATAAGTTATACCCTCATACTCCACTGTTTCAGGAATAACAACATTTCCAGAATATTCATTATCATAATGATAATAATAGGAGCCTTTACAACTTACTGCTAATTCGGTATTGTCATTAATCCAATTGTAATAGATTGTAACGCCTTCGGCATTAGCCACTTCAATGTTATGGGCACACAAATTGACACAAGCCAAACTCATTAGTACAACAAACAGAAATAAAAGTCTATACTTTTTCATAGGATTTATTATTTGATTATACTTGATAAAAGATAATATAGCAAAGTCTTTTAAGATCATCAAACCTTACTTTACCAATCATTGTGATATTGTTTTTGATGTTGACATCTTTTATATACAAATAATCATCATATTCCTGAATGGAAAGATGTGCAAAAGCGTTTCTTAAATGGCGGAAGAACGCCATTACCTCTGATTCTCCATTGACTTTTGTATAGTATATAGTGTTATTGTGGAACAGGTCTGTCAATGTGTTAGATGGACAAGATTGAATAACGATACCAGCACTTTTCAAGAAATCTTTAGTTTCCTGATTCCATGTTAGCCCACATATTTGACTATCCTCATTCTTAGTGACGATTTCATAATAAAAGAAGATTAACTCTTCCTGCGAAAGGACTCCATTCCCTGTAGGTAAAAAAGGCTCGAACTTAAAACGGGTCATCCCATAAATCTTTATACTATCAGTTCCCAAGATGAATAGCAGATTAATAATTAAAGAAGCGTGGGACTATTGAATACTATCTTACTGAGGTTCTGGACTACCTGCTACTTAATAATAGACAATAGCCCACACCTTTCAGATATATTATTCCCAAGGGTATAATAATCCAAACGATGTGAGCGTATTGCGTACCATCCTAAGTAGCCGAAATTGTCCAGATTTCAGTAAAGGATAAGCATCAATCGCTCTTTTTAATAAATTTGAGCCATTAAAAACGCACTCCAACACGTTGGATACTTGAAACTCGGTGTAAAGATAGTAAAAAACTTACTACGATAGTCTTTTTTTATCAAATCCTTAACAAATATTTGGAAATTTGTGCACGGTATATCGGCATAGGCACCAAAAGTTCATAACACATTAAGCCCTAAGGTTTCTGTTGTTAAGACGCAGGGGATAGGGGAAAGGAATGTGGCTTTCAGGGGTAAAGTGCCGTTGGAACAGGGAGAAAGCCCGTTCCTTTCGAATCAGTAGCGGGCGTGTCTATAATCAGCAGCGGCCGCTGCTGATATCGGCAGCGTACGGGGACATAATCGGCAGCGCACGCTGCGTACCGTTTTCTTTGTCCGTTTTGCGAATATGCACATTGGTTCCTCTGACCCCATTGTGCTCTGAACAAAAGACTCACCCCATTTGCTCGGAACGCCTAATAATTCTCAGAAAGCAGAAGGGTGGATGTTGCTTGAACACCCACCCCGACTCTCAACCTGACACTCACCCCAACATACACCCATTGGGCTTAGGCTGCTTGTAAGGGAATCACCCTGTAATAGGTCTGATTGCCGTGAGACTTGCCCTCAAAATTCCAGATAGTTCAGGTTCAACTCTTGAATGCGAGCCACCTGATCATTGTTAAACCAGAAAGATGCCTTCAAGTCGTTGATTTCATGAACCACCTGCGCATAAAGTTGCTCGTAGACAATCTCACCCGTGTTGTCAATAAACTGCCCTTCAGGAATCGTGAGACAAATGTATCGACGACTGTGAGTGTAAGGGTGAGTCATTGGTTAGGTCTTGGGGTGAGTGTCTGAGCAACACCCACCCCAGTAAATTGTCTGAGTTTATCGGCACTCTGATAAAATGGGGTAAGTATGGCCTTTTTTGCTACCTAGCCAGGAAAATTTTGCGGCCTGCCTAGGGCGCAAATGTTCCCAGCCTGGGAAAATAATATTCCCACGTTGGGAATAATTGCTACTATTAATGCTAGCAATTGCTACTATTAATAGTAACAACCAAAACTATTAATACCTTTTTCGGGGACTATTCTCGCCACCAGCGAGAACTATTCCGAATGCTACTATCGAACCAACCAAATCCATATAACAAAAGAACCGTTCCTCTCTGTTACACTAGAAGCAGAGAATGCCATTCCAAAATTGTTTTTTATGCCTGAGATTTCGTGCAAGCCTTGCTCCCAATAATGGCGCAGGCTATTGCCATCGGAAGCGAAGACCTAATTCAAGATGAAAATCTGTGGGCTTATTCTTGAAGAAATTACTGACATCGCTGCCATTGTCAAAGTAGTAACGGATACCGGGTTCTACATAGACGCCCAGTTGTGGCAGAATATTATATTGCACGCCTAAGCCACCTCCTACCGACCATTGCATACGGTCCTTACTCATCACCTGATCCACCCCGTCGGTATTGGTCTTGGCCTTGACGTTCCAGTCTGCTTGTCCTCCCGCAGATAAGTAGGTATTCAGCCCATGCCATTGCCAAACCATGATTTGTAAATTCAGAGGAATGCCGACATAGTGAAGCGTCTGATGTCGATGAATCTGATAATCCGGCATCACAGATGCGAAACTGGAGTTCAGTTTGGTATAGACCACACCTGTACCTATTGACAATCTGCTTGTAAGCGGATAACTGAAAGTGAGTCCGAATGAAATGGGTTGATCATGCTTTTCTCTTTCTTCGTAGCCTGCCAAATAGACACGCGGGTCGCCTACTCGGGTTCTTGAGGAAGTAAAGTTCTTTAGCATCGTCGGACTCATGAGTACGCCGTTTCTCTTCTTCAGACTGATCATGCCACTTGAGGCATATAGGTTTATTGACAACTGACGATGGTGGCGCATTTGGAATTTCACTTTTTCCTGTGGTGTTTCTTGTCCTTCCAGAGAAGCATCCTCACTCTTTTGTTTAACTTCACCTGCGACCAGAGGGCTGCTTTTTGGCAATTTTGGACTGTTTTCTTCTGCCAATTTTAATTCCTTTTCTTTGGTCTGAGGATTATTATCTAACCCTTGTGAGTTATTTTCTGTCATCAGCATCGTCTCTGTATTCTCTGCCTCTGGCGGGACCTTAATTACCACTTCTGTTTGTCCTGACGAAGGAACTAAGTCTTTTGGCTGTTGGTGCTGCCAGAACAACACAGTCCCTCCAGACACGACACCCACCAGAGCCGCTGCAATCATCCAACGACGAAGCGTCACTATACGGGTCTTACGCTTCACTTCCCTTTGAAGTCCAGACTCTATACCCTCCCATAGATCGTGCGAGGGCGACACTTGGTAGTCAGCCAGATGCTGCTCCAGTCTTTCTTCCCATTTGTCCTGTTTCATAACCCGTGTCGTTTGAGGTAATCCTTCATTTTCCTTATCAGTATATTTTTCGCCCTTGTCAGTTGCGATGCAGAAGATTTCTCTCCGATGCCAAGTCTGTGGGCGATTTCCTTGTGAGAGCAATGCTCGAATACGTAGAGGTTAAACACCAGCCTGTAGCCTGGAGGCAGTTGTGCTATCATACCAGTAAGCACATCTGGTGGAATACGTTCCAATTCAGGTTCCTCATCTGTTATCTCTGGAATAATATCTGTAAAACTGATGTGCTCATGTTGTCGTACAAAATCGATAGACTTGTTGACTACGATTCTGCCAATCCAAGACTTGAGTGAGTCCTCTCCCTGATAGTCGAACCGCTGGATGGATGTCAGAATCTTCACAAAACTGTCCTGAACGACATCTTCTACATCATTGATGTCAGGGATATACCTCAATCCTGTCGATATGGCATATCCTTTGTAGCGTTCATAGAGCCGCCTCATAGCATGACGGTCTCCATGCCTCACGGCTTCTAACAACTGCTGCTCAGTTTCCAACGGTGCCGCCTTCTATTCTTTGAATACTCGTAAACTGCAGTTTCATCTCTGGGTCTGGTTTCTTTTCCATGATGACAACGTCCGCGTCCATCCCTTCCCTCTCAGAATACGCAATCAGTTCTATAGGAATTGCACAGGAGAAAGTGTCTCCATTAGTATCTATGATTGCCTTGGATTTGTTAGGCACAAAACGTAATGAGACTTCAACAATCTTCCCGTCATCGAGTTTCACCATAAAATGTAAAACCCGTGGGTCTAAGGATTGCATACCAAAAGGCAAAAACTCGAAATAGAGAGCCTTATTGGATAGGCCTACAAAGCGCATGAACAAGGCAGGAGGAATTTTGGACACGACACTCACTACCATCTTTCCTGGGTACAACAGATTGATGATTGTCTGATAGGGAAAGCCGTAGAAGCTCACATCATTGCCAGTCTCATAAATCTTGTCGCGACCAATACAGACATCAACGCCCACAGTATCTGCTACGATATCATCTACTGTCCAGACACCAAGGAAAGAAAAATTCATCGAAGGGACATTGTTAACTACAGAAGAGACGCCCTTAGATAATTGAGAATCATCTTCCTCTTTACTACAAGCCGACACAACGGCTGCCAACACTACAAGTAGTAATGCCGAACAATAAAAATTAATCCATCTTTTTCCGTCCATAATCAAATAGTCTTTTATTATTATAACGTACGAAAGAGGAAAATACTGCGTTAAATTTAGTAAAAAACTATAGATGGCGCAGTTTTTTTGTTTTTTCGCAGTTATAAGAGTAAAGGCATTAATCAAAAACGTATCTAAAAAACAGAACTATGGAGGGTCATCCTGAAATGAAAGCGGCAACGAAATTTGCTGAATTGGCAACCAAATACAAGATTTATTTCCTTATCTTGCCCGACATGGAGGATTCCAACTAGCAAAAATGCTATATCAAAGGATTGAATCCTACAGAATAACAGTGAGTGTGGTCCTATCCGCATCCGATTGGATGACGACAGGTGCAAATATACCCCAGCCATTTCGAAAAGAGCGGTATTCCCAACCTCGAGAATACCGCTCTTTGATTGTAGGTCTATTTACATTCTTTACATTCCGGCGGAGGCGATCCACTCGTAGACGCAGGAGACAACGCCGAAGAGGGCGATACCCGCGGTGCAGATGCCGAGGGCGATCTTCGTGCATTCGTCGCTCTTGAAGGCGGGCAGTGGCTCGTCGGTCTTCGTGATGTACATAGCCTTCACGATGAGCAGGTAGTAGTAGAGTGACACGACCGTGTTCACCAAGGCGATAAAGACGACAAAGTAAGCCATCGGGTCGCCATTCTGTACACCAGCCATGAAGACGAAGAACTTCGAGAACATACCGGCAAACGGCGGAATACCAGCCAACGAGAACAATGCCAGTGTCATGAGGAACGACAACTTGGGGTTGGTCTGGTAGAAGCCGTTGTAGGCAGCCATATCCGTGCGCCCGTTGTTGTTCCGCTCCACCACGTTGATGACGGTGAAGACAGCCATATTGGCGACGATATAGACGAGCACATAGTAGGTCAGCGCAGCCACGCCGAGTTGGTTGTTACCCACGACAGCGAGCATGATATAACCGGCCTGCGAGATACTCGAGAATGCCATGAACCGTTTGAGTTCGCTCTGGCGGATGGCAAACAGGTTGGCCACCGTGATGGAGAGTACGATAACGATGTAGAGCATATAGTCCCAGTACTCGAGCATCGGCTGAAACACCTTCATCAGGATGATGCACAGTGTGATGGCGGCAGCACCCTTCGAGATGACACTCAGATAACCCGTCACAGGCGTCGGCGCACCCTGATAGGTGTCGGCCGTCCAGAAGTGGAAGGGCACGAGTGAAATCTTAAAGCCAAGACCACTGAAGAAGAACACCAGACCCATGATGGTGAGCGGCTCGGCAGTAATCCTTGCAGCCACATCGTCGAAATAAAGCGTACCCGTAGCGGCATAGATAAACGAGATACCAAAGAGCATCACACCGCTGGAGAAGGTAGCCACGAGGATGTACTTGGCGGCTCCCTCGGCACTGTTCTTCGTCTTATCGAAAGCCACCATACAAGCCAGGGGCACGGAAGCCATCTCGAGACCGAGGAAGAACAACAGGAAGTTGCCAGAGGACATCATCACAAACATACCCAGCAGGGTACTGAGGATGAGCATATAGAACTCACCGGCAACGCGCTGACGGGTCTCTACCCACGAGTCGGCCATAATCACCACGATGAACGTACCAAAGGTGAGAATGAGTTTCATCACGTTCACAGCCTGAGTTGCTACATACATACCGCCAAAGGCTGTAATCGTTTCTTCCTGTCGCATCGCACTGGAAATGGCGAGGCCAACACTCATCAGCATGAACATAGTGAGACGCCCCAGTGTTGTCTTGCTTGTCTCGCCACGGAGTTCACCGCTCTTCGTCATCACGAAATCGAACGCAAACACAATAATCAATGCTGTTACCAAAGCAGCCTCTGGAAGCATATATAGAAATTGTCCGTAATTCATATCTTAGTCCTCCTTTCTTTACATAACACCAATTGACTCCAAGATTGTTCCGGCGGCAGGCGAGATCATATCGCTAAAGAAGAACGGCATACAACCCAGACCAGCCACACAGAAGATGAGGCAGATCACGGCGACGCGCTCATCCCATGTCGCATCGGTGAGTTCGAGGAAGTGCTTGTTCTCCACCTCACCATACAGGATCTTTCCGACCACGCGCAGGATATAGACTGCCGTCACAACAATCGACGTACAGGCAATGATAGTAGCCACCATGCGGAATGAGGTGTTCGGATCGCCACTCAATGGCTCAGCACCGAAGGCTCCCACGAAAATAGTCATCTCAGCAATGAAGCCAGAGAAACCAGGGAGACCGAGGTTGGCGAGACCGGCAATCACATAACCCACGGCAAGGAAAGGCATGATCTTCATCAGACCAGCCAACTCGCGGATGTCACGGGTATGGGTACGTCCGTAGATCATACCGATCAGGGCAAAGAAGAGGGCCGTCATCAAACCGTGAGACAACATCTGCAGTACAGCACCCGTCACAGCCGTCTGACTCATCATCAGCAGGGCAAAGAGCACCAATCCGCAGTGAGAAACTGAAGAGTATGCATTGATATACTTCAGGTCGGTCTGTACGCAGGCACTCAAGGCACCATAGACCACAGAGATTGTTGTTAGGATCAGGAAGATCCAAGAAAGATCCTGGGCTGCCTCAGGCAACAGATACATCGCCACACGGAAACAGCCGTAACCTCCCAACTTCATCAGTACACCAGCATGGAGCATCGACACGGCGGTAGGCGCTGAAGCGTGACCATCGGGAGACCATGTGTGGAATGGGAACAGGGCTCCCAGCACACCGAATCCGATGAAAATGAAGGGGAAGAACACGTTCTGGATATCACCGGGAATACAGTGGTTGGCTGCAATCGTAGTGAGTTCGAAGGTATATGAACCACTGTAGATGCCGTTGTAGAAATAGATACCCAACAGTCCGAGAATCAACAAGGCCGAACCTCCCATCAGCATTAGAGTCAGTTTCATGGCTGAGTACTCCTTATGACCGGAGCCCCAGACACCAATCAACAGATACATCGGGATCAGTGCCACCTCATAGAACATAAACATCGTGAAGAGGTCGGTAGAGATGAAGAAGCCGAACACACCCGTGGAGAGCAGGGTGAACCAAAGGAAATACTCCTTGGTGAGGGGTTTCAACTGCCAGGAGGCAAATGTACCGGTGAACACGATGATGCTCGACAGGAGCAGCATCACGACGGAGATACCATCGACACCGACACTATAGGCGATATTCAGGGGCTTGAACCAGGGCACACTATAGGTGAGCAACATCTCAGCCGTATTACCTGCCGCACGCTCCTGGACAAAATAGATGGTCAACCAGATAGAGAGGGCCAGCAGACACGAAGCACCTGTCACCATCACACCACGCACCTGATTGAGATTCTTGGCAAGCCACAATCCCAACAGCATCAGGGCGGGAATTATTACGAAAACACTTAATATACTCATATCTTTAGATGCATAAAAGGATTAACGTTAAAGCAACAGAACCCGTGAGGAACCAGACGGCATACTGACGGACATCACCACTCTGCCAACTGCGGATAGACTCACCGGCCTCGTTGGCACCCCAAGCCATGAAGTTGAACGTGCCGTCAACGATGTGACGGTCGAACCAGGCGATGGGTGTTGAGATGCAACGGAAGATGATACGATGCGTGACATACTGCCAAATCTCGTCCTGATAGAAACGCTTGTAGGCTGCACGATGCAGTTTGGGGAACTGCTTGTACAGACGATCAGCGATAGGCTGGCTCTCACCTTTATATATATAGGTGGCGAGACAGATGCTCAGGATGGCAATAACTGTACTCGTAGTGGCAATCGCCGTGTCGAAGTGGATGGCATAATCAGTACCTTCCGCAGAGACGAAACTGCCGAAGGAAACTAAATGAGCGAATGCGCTATTGTGATCCATAAATCCACCAATTGTTGAGAACACGCCCACACCCACGGTGATCACACAGAGTACGATCAGAGGTATTGTCATCGTCAGCGGAGCCTCGTGGGGCGTGTGGTGCTCGTGGGCCTCTACGTTTTCTGTTCCATAGAAGATACCGTAGTACAGACGGAACATGTAGAAGGCCGTCATGGCGGCAATACCCGTCATAATCCATCCCACCACAGGACTATAGGCAAAGCAGGCTGTGATAATCTCATCCTTCGAACTGAAGCCCGAGAAGAACGGAATACCAGCAATGGCGAAACAGGAGATGAGGAACGTGATGTTAGTGATCGGCATATACTTGTGCAGACCACCCATCATGGACATCTCGTTGCTGTGGACGGCGTGGATGATACATCCGGCACCGAGGAACAGACAAGCCTTGAACATAGCGTGGGTGAACAGGTGGAACATACCAGCCATATAACCCAACTGTGCGTGGTTGTCGAACACCCCATGATGACCGGGCAGACAGACACCCAGTGCCACCATCATAAAGGCAATCTGAGAGATGGTTGAGAAGGCAAGCACTCGTTTGATGTCGCTCTGGGCACAAGCCACGGCAGCAGCATAGAAAGCGGTGAACACACCCACCCAGACCACTATCGACATAGCCTCAGGCGCATACTGAATCCACAGAGGGAACATACGGGCAATCTGGAACACACCAGCCACCACCATCGTAGCGGCGTGGATGAGTGCAGATACAGGCGTCGGACCCTCCATGGCATCGGGCAACCAGATGTGCAACGGGAACATGGCAGACTTACCGGCACCACCGATGAACATCAACACCAGTGCGGTAGGAATGATAAAGCCACCGGCAGCCACAGCCTTGGCGACATTACCCTCGATGAAAGGTGTCGTCCCCTGCCCCATCACGATATCCCCGGCAAACGAGAAACTGAACGAATCGACGAAGTAGCCGAAGGTCAGGATACCCACGAGGAAGAACATATCGGCAAAGCGGGTGACGATGAACGCTTTCTTAGAGGCAGCGATGGCAGGCTTCAAAGGATAGTAGAATCCAATGAGCAGATAGGACGAGACACCTACGAGTTCCCAGAACATATACATCTGGAAGATATTGGTGGCGAGTACCAAACCCAGCATCGACATCGTGAAGAGACTCAGGAAAGCGTAGTAACGCTGGAAGCCCTTCTCCCCGTGCATATAGCCGAATGAGTAGATATGAACCATCAGTGACACCGTCGAGATCACAATCAGCATGACCACGCTGATGGGATCCAACAGGATACCGAGGTCGAAGTGCAGATTGCCCAAGGGCAACCACGTGAAATTATACGGAACAAACGTCTGATACACCCCGTTCACACGATCCATTCCAAAATACTGGAAAGCGCAGAGATAAGAGAGTAACGTGACAATGCCCAACGAACAGGTGCCGATGAGTCCGGCCACCTTGTGCTGCATCTTCATACCTGCCAGTCCAAGAATGATGAACGACAGCAGCGGCAGAAGCATGATAAATATCGTGTAACTAAACATAATCCTTACCGTTTTTATCGTTTCATATTCTGGATGGCATCAACGCTATCGCTCTTGAACTTGCGATAGACATTGATGATAATAGCGATGGCCACAGCACTTTCAGCAGCGGCAACACCAATCACAAAGAGGGTCATAAACATACCTTCCATCCCGTTGGGATAGAGCAGACGGTTGATGGCGACAAAGTTGATGTCGACAGCATTGAGCACCAACTCGACAGAGATGAGCATGGCAATCAGGTTGCGACGCGTCACAAAACCATAAACACCGATAAAGAACAGGAGTGCACTCAGCACGAAATAACATTCAATGGGTATCATACCTTATCCTCCTTCTCTTTACGTGCGACAACCAAGCCTCCGATGATACATGCCAGAAGGAATACTGAGATGAACTCAAAAGGCAGTACATACTGATACTTCTCAGAACCAACGAGGGCCATACCGATTTCCTTCATCGGCACCTCCACGTTGGCAATCTCCTGCGTGTAGAAACCAGTCTTCAACAGAATCAGAGAGACGACCACCAGTCCGGCAAAGGCTGCCAGACCACCGACAATCATCTTACTGGACTTCACACGCTCCTCAAGCCCCTGAAGGGTGCGTTTGCTCACCAACTGGATGGCGAACACATAGATCATCGTAACGCCTCCGGCATATACTGCGATCTGAGCGGCTCCTAAGTAGGTGTAGTCGAGCAGGAAATAGATGCCTGCCACACCGAAGAGCACGAACAACATAAATGTTGCGGCTCGCATAATCCTCGTTGTGGTGACACACATCAGCGCCGAGCCAATGATGAACACCGCGAGAATTGTAAACATGATTATATTACCCATAATGCGTTACTTCGTTTTAGTGTTAAACTTACCGATCTCGAACGCAGCACCACCTTCGATGAGGTTGGGCAGTGAACCACCATTATATACCTCCTGATTGAGGTGGAGCACCAACTTACTGCGGTCGAACACAGCGTTCTCGAAATCATTCGTAAACTCGATGGCATCGAAGTTGCAGGCGTTCGTACAGAGTTGGCAGAACATACAGTCGCCCAGGTCGTACGCATAGTCGTCGAGCACCTTCTTTTTCTTGCCTGTCTCAGGATCCTCAGCCATATGGGCCACAATCTTGATGGTTCCGTTCGGACAGGCCTTCTCGCACAATGTGCAAGCCGTACACTTGTAACTGCCGTCCTCGTTGCGCTTGAATACCAGGCGCCCGCGATGACGCTTAGCCACATGGAGTGTGGTCTTGCGGTTCTCGGGATACTGCTCGGTTGACTTGTTGGTGAAGAAATCCTTGAAGTATTCCTTCCAGGAGGTCTTCATGCCAATGGCAAGCGTTTTGAGCCCGTACCCGATTTCTCCGAAATATGTTTTGTTATCTTCCATATCATTCTAGTTTTTTCTAGGCTATTCCTAGGCTATCCTAGGACATCCTAGGTTTTCCTAGGATTGCCTAGGCACACCTATTTAATATATATACCTAAGGCGACCACGACTGTCATTATTACCAGATTAATCAGCGCCAGCGGCATAAGATACTTCCACTCCAGTTTCAGGATCTGGTCGATACGCAGACGGGGGAACGTCCACTTGATCCACATCAGGATCCACACCAGGAAGAAGGTCTTACCCATGAACCAGACAATGCCGGGGATGTAGTCCATCACGGCATCAAAAGCCTCGATACCGATGTTCACAGGCGCCCAACCACCGAGGAACACCGTAGCAGCGATACCTGCGATGATGAAGAGGTTGAGGAACTCAGCGAGGTAGAAGAAGCCGAAACCCATACCGGAATATTCCGTATGGTGTCCAGCCGTCAACTCACTCTCGGCCTCAGCCATATCGAACGGGCCACGGTTGGCCTCAGCATTACCGGCGATGAGGAACACGAAGAAGGCAATCAGCGCAGGGATATGTCCCTGGAAGATAAGCCACTTCCAAGGGCCTGTCTGAGCCTCCACGATACCACTCATCTGCATCGTACCCGTCAGGATCACAGCGGTGATCAGACAGAGACAGAGTGACATCTCGTAAGAGATCATCTGCACGGCACCACGCATGGCGGAAACCACAGAGTACTTGTTGTTGGAACCCCAACCGGCGAGGAAGATACCTACCACACCGATCGAAGAGATGGCGGTGAGCAGGAACACACCCACATTGAAATCGAGAATGGTGGCGCCATTGTTCCAAGGCAGGAACGAGAAGGCACCCACACTGCCGATAATCACCAAGAGCGGAGCCACGAGGTAGAGCAACTTGTCGGCCTTGTCAACGATGAAGATCTCCTTGATGAGCATCTTCAGCACATCAGCAAACACCTGCAGCAAGCCCCAGTAACCTACTCGCATCGGGCCTAAGCGGCACTGGAAGTAGGCACAGACCTTACGCTCCATAAATATCAGTACGCAGGCGATGAGGGCATATCCCACGAGGATAGCCGTACCCACCAGCACGCACTCAATCAGTATCGACAGAAAATCTCCCAAACCCAAGGTCTCTCTTAGGAGAGCGTCGAACCATTGTGTTACAATACTAAAATCAAACATAATCCTTACGCTTTATCTGTCAATATCAGGAATTACTACGTCAATAGCGGCACAGGTGGCGATGAGGTCGGCAATCTTCTGACCACGCAGCATCGGGTCGAAGGCGCCAACCAGCGAGAGTCCCATCGGACGCATCTTCATGCGGTAGGGACTCTTGTCGCCACGGCTGTCGAGATAGACACCAAACTCACCGGCCACGCCCTCGACAGAGTAGTACCACTGTCCCTCAGGCACCTTGATGATCGGCTTCTGCTTCACGTAGAAGTCACCCTCTGGGATGTTGTCGATGAGTTGTTCGATGATGTTCAGGCTCTGGTACATCTCGTTGATGTGAACGAGGTAACGGTCCATCGAGTCGCAGCCGTTGAGCGTACACTGCTCCCACTCCACCTTGTCGTACATATCGTAGGGGTGGTTCTTGCGCACGTCGTTCTTCCAGCCCGAAGCACGTCCGGCAGGACCGGTCACGGCATAGTTGATACAATCCTCGAGACTCATCGGGCCACAGTTCTCCAGACGGTTGTGGGTGATGATGTTATCACCGAAGATATCCATATACTCCTGAATCGTCGGACGGAGATACTTCACCAGGTCCTTCACATTCTTCACGAAGTTCGGATCGATGTCATCCTGCAGACCACCGATGCGGTAGTAGTTCTGAATCAGACGACCGCCCGTGGTCTCCTCCATACAGTTGAGCACATGCTCACGGTCACGCATGCCATAAAGGAAGGCGGTAAGAGCGCCAAGGTCTTGAGCCACACAAGAGGTGTAAAGAAGGTGAGAGTCGAGACGCTGCAATTCATCCATAATCGTACGGATGTACTTGATGCGGTCGGTGAGTTCAACCTCCATTGCCTCTTCAATCACACTTACCAAAGCGTGACGGTGCTGCATGGCACCTAAGTAGTTCAGACGATCAGTCAGAGCCAGCGTCTGGGGATAGGTCATGCTCTCCCACATCTTTTCGATACCACGATGGATATAACCAAAATGAGGATAAATACGTTTCACAGTCTCACCGTCGAGCACGGTCTGCAGGCGCAGCACACCATGGGTAGCAGGGTGCTGCGGGCCGATGTTGATCACGTAGTCGTCGGCACCGAAGAGACGGTTCTGCTTTGACTGAAGGTTACCATCCTTGTCGATGAAATACTCCAGACCATAGTCCGGCTCTACATCATCCTCCAACGTATATTTATCGTTAAACTCCCAGTTCTTGCGGAAGGGATAGCCTTTGAAGTCGCTCCGCAGGAAGAGACGGCGCATATCCTTATGACCGAGGAACACGATACCATAGAAGTCATAGACCTCACGCTCCAACAGGTCGGCCACTTTCCAGATATTACTGACGGTGGGGATATAAGCCAACGTCTGACCATCCGTTGCTCCTGTGCCGTTAGAAGACATGCCATCACCGCAAACCTGCATCTTGGCCATCATCTTCACCGAGCAACGCTCGTGCGTCTTGGTATTTTCGAGGATGTAGATACATCCTAGTCCTTCTTCGGCTCCGAAGTCCTCGCCTACGATGGTAACAAGATAATCAAAACCCTTCTTGTCCTTCAAGTTCTGCATCTCAGAGGCGAACTTGTCAAAATCGAATGATAAGAATTCTAATTTCATACGGTAGCCTCCTCTTTCTTTAACTCCTCGACAAACTCCTGAGGCACCTCCGTTATTACCATCGGCTCACGACGGTGGTCACCGTGCTTCTCGCGGAAGGTCAATTCCTCATTCGACACGCCTAATGCAGCCTCCTCAGCGGTCTGCTTGTGGTTGGCACCACCAAAGAACTTCTCGATCTTCACCTTACGCTGCAGTTGCATCATGCCATACATGATAGCCTCCGGACGTGGGGGACAACCAGGGATAAACACATCGACGGGTACGATCTCCTCGATACCCTTCACCACATGATAACTCGACTTGAACGGTCCACCGCTGATGGCACAGCCACCGACGGCAATCACGTACTTAGGCTCGGCCATCTCGTCGTAAAGACGCTTCAGGGCGGGAGCCATCTTATGGGTGATCGTTCCGGCACACATAATCAGGTCGGCTTGACGGGGAGAGTTTCGCGTCACCTCGAAACCGAAGCGAGCGAAGTCATAACGGGCACAGCCACAAGCCATGAACTCGATACCACAGCATGAGGTGGCGAAGGTCAGCGACCAGAGGGAGTTCGAACGGCCCCAGTTAATCAACTGGTCCAGCGACCCCGTCACCACATTGACACCACCCTCATGGAGTTCGTCAACAATCTTCTCCAGCGAGGCATTGTCGTTCCACTCCTCGTAGGGGATACTCTTGATGTGAGGTTTCCTTACTTCCATTCTAAGTCTCCTTTCCGCCAGGCATACGCCAAGCCCAATACCAGAACTACCAGGAAGAAGCCGATGCTCAGCAGGGCCATCGCGCCGAACTCCTTCACTACTACTGCCCATGGATACAGAAACACCGTTTCCACATCAAACATGAGGAACAAGATGGCGAAGAGGTAGAATCCCACGGATATGGGCAGCCACGAACTGCCTCGGGTGGGAATACCACTCTCATACGGTTCACCTTTCACCTTCGCATAGGATCGCGGTCCTATCAATTTGGCTATCACGTAAGCCGCCACCACCAATGTAATAGCCGTCAACAAGACGGTAATTAACAAAGTAAAGTTCATAAGTTTTTATAATGTTATAACAATATTGTTCTCGTTACCAAGCAGTTACCGGCAAGAAAAAGTACCTTCACTGTTTTTATGCTGCAAAGGTACAAATAATATTTGTAAATTCCGCGAATATTTATGAAAAACTTTCGCAAAATGTGGTGTTTTAAGAAAAAAACCTTAAATTTGTTCAGAAGGGGGATCAGATCACACGAACTAAAAAGGGCTCGCGGTCGCGAGCCCTAATCTATGGGACACCATCATGACAACTTCGTGACTGTCCTCAAGGATTTCCTACATTATGTCGAACTTAAATTCGGAGAGTTGTATCAGGTCATCGCCTGCAGACTCGCTGATGACAAAGCGGAAGAACTGGCACTCTTTCTCACGACACGAGAATGACTTCTTCTGAATGTTGTCTGCCGGCAGTGCTCCGTCGTCCTGACTGTCGAGCAGCGTCCACCTGTCTGTGTCGTGGAGTTTTCCGCAGAGTTCCCACTTCTTCAGGTTGCGGCCTGCAAAATCCTTTGTGTCGTTGCCGGTGGTCAGGGTGTACTTGGTCGGGGTGATGGGATGCTTGCTCATAAACTCCACGCTCCACTTATTTGATTCCTTGCTGCAGCACCACTTGGTCTCTTCCTTGCCATCGAACATCTTTTCGCAGCCTTCGCCGGCGGGTGCCCGTGGTGATGCTGAACTCGAAAGACGGTCACAGCGGCAACTATACCATGGGGCATGTCTCAAGTCTTTATTTATCAAGAATTTGAGAATTAGAGAATTATATGGTTATGAAAAGAATTTCCATCGTTAACATTGGGAATGCTATGGAATGAGATAGAAGTTGCTTGCAATTTCTTCTCTAATTCCTTTAAATTCTGAATAGGAACAAAAATCTCTAATTCTCTAATTAAATCCTTCAATTTTCTGCCTTAAATCTGGGAGAACATTCTGCACCCCGGGCATAAATGTCCCCTGAATCTGGGGGAAGATTCTGCCCCCTGTGCATAGGTCTGCCCCGGATTTGGGGCAGGTTTTTCAGACTCTGGGACGGCTCCTCCCCATTCTAATCCTTTGCGACATCATAGCAGGGACAAGTCTTGCGGACGTCGGGCAGGTCGCGGTGACCGAGGATCCGTGCCTTTGGAAAACGAGCCTTTGTCCAACACCTTCCTCACCACACGCTGACGCTCAGAACGGCAACTGCTGCTCCTGTGGCTGGAACACTCAGAATTCTGAGCGCTCCATGATTTCTAAGCACATACGGGAGTTGTGGTAGGGACATTTCCAGAAACCCGCTTTGTCATCGACGGTATTCAAGGTTCCGTCGGGATGACGGCTCCAATGCCACTCACCGTTGTCCCAGTCGATGATCTGGGTCTTGATGTAGTTCCAACAGCGTAGCGCACGGTCGAGGGCCTGCTTGTCGCCGAAGTGCTGATAGAGATTGAACCAGCCCACGACATTCTCGGCCTGTACCCACCAGTGGAGGTCATCGTCAACATGCCCCGTATCAAGATTGGCTTCGTGGATCATCGAACCATCAGGGCACACGCCCTTTTCTGAAGCCTTTGCCACCTCACGGACAATTGGCTCGACCTTCGCCAAGACGGCCTTATCGCCCAGAACTAATGCAGCCTCGTGCATCAGCCACGAACACTCAATGTCGTGACCGTAACTCTCCAGGCGACCAGCCCCGCGCGTCCAGTCCATCTCGAAGAAGAGGTCGAGGTGGTGGGTCTCGGGGTTCAGGATCTTATCTGTGAAGATGTCGATGAGATTGCGCAGAGAAGCCTCTACGTTGAAAATATCCTCCATGGGGATGGTCACCCCAATAGGCAGCACCGACCCTAAGACCGGCACATAGTCACATGACTCTTGGGCATGTAACTCTTTCAGGCAACGTAACAGATTAGTGTAAGGCTCAATGATATGCAGATGCGTGTTCTGCGACTTGGGATGGTTTGCATCAAGTTCCGAGAGCCGCATGTCGGCTATCTCGCCCCACTCTCTCGTGCAGGCCTCGATATAGCCATTATACTCACGGTCGAAGGCATGTTCCTCAATACAGTCGTATAGTTGCAGCGCATAGTCCAGAGCCTCTCTGTCGCCCGTAGCCCGCACATATTCCGACAGACCATAGATGGCGAAGCCGATGGCATAGAACTGTTTCTTGGTTTCGAGCGGACGACCCAGATAATCTACACTCCAATAGACACCGCCATATTCCTTATCAATGAAATGGTCTATCAAATACTCATAAGCCCGTGTAGCAGCATCCAGGTATTCTTGGTGACCTAACACCCTGTAGGCAGCGGAGAAGGCCCAGAGGATACGGGCATTGAGGATGGCTCCCTTCTCGGCCTCGGGATGGAGGGTGCCCTGGCCGTCGATACGTCCGTAGAAACCACCGTGCTCACGGTCCACCATCTTGTCAAGCCAGAAACGCAGGATATTCTTCTCCAGAACATCCTGCATTTCTTGTTTCATCACAGAAACCTCGTTCATATTATTTCTTAATAGGATATTTGTAAATCAGGAACATCATGATCAACACAATGGCAGCAGGGAACAACGAGAAGAGTGCCCATACCATATTCCGGACAGACTCCATATCACTGATGGTGACAACCGTCTGACCATTAGCATCTGTACCAGAGACGAAGCCCGCCATACCCAAGAACAGAGCCACGAGTGAGCCCGAGATGGCCGTACCAAACTTCTGCGCCATCGTACCTGACGAGAAGATTAGACCAGTTGACGAAGTACCGTTCTTTTCGGTGGCATAGTCTGCCACGTCGGCATACATCGACCACAGCAGCGGTGAATAAAGGCCCACACCAATCGATGTTAGGATAACAATAGCCACCAATACCCAGATATAGGCAGGATCCATCGGTACGAAGAAGAACACCACGGAGAACACGACGCAGATGACTGCTGCCGCCATAAATGCCTTTTTCTTCGACCCGATCCATTCTGTGAATTTTGGTGACACACCACCGAAGATCATACAGGTCACTTCACCGAAAGTCATAAATACGGTATAGTTGATAATAAGTCCACTAACTGTCACATCGCCGTGCAGGCAATACTCTAACAGATAGCCAGCCACCGCATAACGGAACCCATTAAAGAAATTCGTACAGATTCCTATCAGCGTCAGATAAATCCAGGGCTTGTTTTTGAAGAGGTCGGCAAAAGGACGGAAAGAGAATTTTTCTGCGCGTACGGGCTTCAGGCGCTCTTTCGTCAAAAAGCCGCAGGCCAACGTCATCACTGTAGCCAGAATACCAAAACCTGCACCCAGCACCGCATACTGGTGCGCCTCTGTACCACCTACCATCTTCTGCAAATAGGGGAATGACAACAATGTGATGAAACCCATGGCGTATGCACCTACCATACGGAAGGACGAGAACTGGTTCTTCTCATTGTCATCAGCCGTCATCACACCCAACAGTGAACCATAAGGCACATTGACAGCCGTATACACCGCCATCATTAGGAGATAGAGCGTATAGGCGTAGATGCGCTTACCCACAGGACCGAATTCTGGTGTGTAGAGCAACAGGGCGAAGATCAGGCCGAGCGGAACAGCACCGAAGATAAGCCACGGACGATAGGTGCCCCAGCGTGATTGAGTGCGGTCGGCCAGACTACCCATAAGAGGATCCGTCACCACATCAAACATACGTGCAATCAACATCAGCGTCGCCGTATCAGCCACTGTTAGGCCGAAAACATTTGTGAAGAAAAGAGGAAAAGCAATAGACATGATTTTCCAGGTGATACCACCAGCGGCTGCATCACCAAGTGCATAACCGATTTTTTCTTTTAATGTTGCCATAATATTTACATTTTTACAATTTACAATTTCACTGATTTATTTTTGGCGATGAGGCGTTTGATAGTTTCCACACTGGCAGCCGTCGTCAGACCGTCCTCCGGCGTATACATGCAATAGTCGATAAGTCTGTCGATGGTTGAGGTTGCCACGTGCAGTCGGGTATCGGCAGATGCGTAATAAATGAAGACCTTACCATCGCTGTCGGCAATCCAACCGTTAGCGAAGGCCACGTTCATCACATCACCCACATACTCGTCACCCTCCGGCACGAGGAAATAACCGCCAGGTCGGGCGATTACCCGCGTAGGATCATCGAGGGCCGTCATATACATATAAAGGACATAGCGCAAACCGTCGGCCGTGGCACGTACGCCGTGTGCCAGGTGAAGCCAACCTTTAGAAGTCTTGATAGGATGCGGCCCCTCACCGTTCTTCACCTCGGTGATGGTGTGGTAGTGACGGGCGTTGATGATTTTCTCTTCCTTCACCTCGGCATGGGTGATGTCATCCACAAGTGCCCAACCGATACCACCACCAGAACCTGTGTCGATAAAACCATCCTGCGGACGGGTATAGAAGGCGTACTTTCCATCGACAAACTCCGGATGCAACACGACATTGCGCTGCTGGCTCTTTGTCTTCAGGTCGGGCAGACGCTCCCACGTCTTCAAGTCCTTCGTACGGGCGATACCTGCCGTCGCAGTAGCGGCAGAAAGATTGCCCGGCTGGGAATCGTCGTGACGCTCGGCACAGAACACACCGTAGATCCAACCATCCTCGTGTTGTGTGACACGCATATCGTAGATGTTCGTGGCAGGAATCACGTCATCGGGCATGGTGATGGGCTCCTCCCAGAAACGGAAGTTGTCGATGCCGTTAGGCGACTCGGCTACTGCGAAGAAACTCTTTCTGTCGGCACCCTCCACACGGACGATGAGCAGATACTTACCGTTCCATTTGATGGCACCGGCGTTCAGGGTGGCATTACACATGATGCGCTGCATCAGGTAGGGGTTGTCCTGCTCGTTGAAGTCATATTTCCACTCCAAGGGGATATGGGCGGCCGTCAGGATAGGATACTTATATTTCTCATAAATTCCATTCCCCCACTCTATTGGTTCATTCTTGCGATTCAGTAGCGCCTCATGGTGTGCACGCAGGGCTGCCACCTTCTGTTCAAACTCGGTCATATCGTTATTTGATTTCATTCAGGAATAAGGTATTCTCTTTATTGTACATCTCCTTAAAATAAGGTGCATCTGGTTTTGCGGGCGAGGGACCGAACCACTCTTCCTTGTAGTTACGCCATACGAGGAAGTAACTGATGGGATATTTGTCGAGCACAGGTGTCAGTGTCGATGTCCACCACGTCGGATCGGTGAGATTCTTCAATCCACACTCCGTCAGGGCGGCAATCTTGCCACGCTTCTCAGCAAATTTCGTCAGCATATCGAGGTTAGCATCCAACTGCGCCACAAAGTCCTCCTTCGTGCCCCACTGGTAACCGTCGATGCCTACTAACGAGATACGGTCATCACCGGGATAACGCTCCAAATATTTCTCTTCCGTCAGATTGGCAGCCATACCAGGCGAATAGGCCCAAAGCAGATTGTCAAAGCCGTCGGCAGTGAGTTTGTCCTGCAACAGGTTCCACAGAGCCTTGTAATCCTCAACCGTACAGAGTTTCTCACCCCACCAGAACCAAGAACCCGTGTTCTCGTGCCAGGGACGGAAGATGACGGGAATCTTCTTTCCGTCGTCGGTCTTCAGGGTGGCGAGGAAATCTGAAACACGATCCATCCAGACCTTGAACAACTCTGCGTTCTGTCCGTCTGGTAATATGCTGTGCACGACGGTCGAATCCGACACGTCCCAGGCAGAACCCTCGGGGAATTTCTGTGCACCCCTGCCACCGTCAGGAGCCGTTGTAGCGGGGTTACGCGGATGCCAACTGATGGTTACGATACCCCCACGCAGATGGTGCTTGATAATCTCTTCGGTCATACGGGTGAAAGGTACACTGTCAAGATTCTTCTCGTCGTTCATCTCGATACCGCCGAGTTCAAAGCCCATCACGGCAGGCCAGTCGCCGCAGACATTCAGGACATCACTGCTATCTGCCTGGTATTCCCAGGTGAGACCATAGAACGGATCATCCTGATGACCGAACATATAACCCTTCTGGCGTAAAGTATCCAGACGATCAAATAACTGCTGAGCCTGCGTCTTCTCCGGCTCTGTCTGCTTCTGTGTCGAACATGCAACCACTGCCAGGGCAACGATTGCCATTACAAAAAATTTCTTCATACTATCTTAATTTCATTTGTTTCAACAGCCATTCTTCCCACTCATCCCACTGTTCCTGATACCAGAAATGCCACGTGGCCTGATAGGGGGAGATCTCCTTCGGTCCCTTGACGGTATTATAGGTAGCCCACGCCGTTGTCGGAGGCACCACATCGTCGTTGTAGCCAAAGGAGAACCAGCCCTTCTGCTGATCCGTAATCAGTCGGGCGAAGTTCACTCCGTCGTAATAGCGTGAGGTCTCAATCTGTTTCTCCTGGTCTTTGCCTTTATTCCAATAAAAATAATGTGGCCAACCGCAGGCGGCTCCTCGCTGCCAGTTGGTGTGATCGCAGAGGGCAGCATGTACAGGAGCATAATAGGTGATACGCTTGTCGAGAGCCGCCGTGGCAAGGGTGAGGAATCCACCTTGCGAAGAACCCGTCACCCCACACTCTTTCCCGTTCCACGGGGTAAATTGTTCGATATAGTCGAGCGCACGGATACAACCTAATATCACGTGCTTGTAATAACTCTTGTCGCGGTCGTCCATGCCGAACTCCCAGTAGCCCTTCAAGGCACCGTTGTTCAGGTCGTCATAGACCCCCTGTTCCATCGTCACGGGGATACCATGGATACCGATCTCCAGTGTCACTGCTCCCTGCGAGGCTGTCCAGATATCACCACCGTATGGCCGCACGCCGGCACCAGGCACTCTCAATAGCGCAGGATACTTACCTTCCTTCACGGGTACACAGAGGATGCCATAGGTACGGTTACCCCAACTCATGTTCTGGAAACTGACCTCATAGACATTCACATCCTTCGTGCAGCGCTCCGGCAACAACCGTTTCGTAGGTTCGAGGGCTGTCTTGCGGGCCTCAGCGATAGCATTCTGCCAGAAGGATTCAAAATCAGCAGGCATCACCGTCGAGGGTTGCAACTGTTCGGGCGAGAAGGCAGCACCACAGGCACCCTTATAGTCCTTGCCGCCTACATGCGCCGTCACATCCACCCGATAGAAGCCAGGCTGCTTCATTGTACCCGTCAGTTTCAGCGTACCGTCCTTCACTACGATACTTTTCTTGACGTTCTGATACATCTCAGGTCCGGCGGCATAGTCGATGCTCACATTGTCGAGCAGGGTGCCCGACTTCAATACATTCACCGTAAACGTGGCTTTCTCGCCGGCCTTGTACGTCCAGTCCTGGTGGTCGGGCTGCACCGTCACCATAATATGATTCCCGCGTATCTGTGCAGATAGTGGGAGGAATGCCAGAAACAAGGCAAACAGCATTAGTAGTCTTTTCGTATTCATTATTTGTTGAACTGTTTGAGTTATCGGCTGCAAAGGTAGTAAGATTCACGCAAAGATGGTGGCACTATCTTGACAAATCACAACATTATATTGTATTTAACGTAATTTGTTCATTCTATTAACCTGCGATTTGATAACTTTCAAGGTTGATTTGTCGCCGGCAAAGACAGAATTCAGTCCCTGCTGCTCCTGTGCCGGATCACCCGTATAGTCGTCACCCACCTGCCACTGTTCCTCGTGCCTGGGCTTGGCATAGCCACCCCAGCCCCAGAAGTTACAACCGGCAAAGTAGCCACCTTGTTCGGCATTGTCAGCCACAAGTGAGAAGACATACTGATAGAAGCCGTCTCGCCCCTTCGTCGGCGTGCCGAGGGCGAACTTGAAGCCGTCACGAGGATAGCCAAACTCCTCCATCACGAGGGGTTTCTTTAGTCGGGCACAGATAGCCAGATGACGGTCGATATAGTCCTTCGTATTCGACTTGGCCTGCGGCAGGTCGTCGATGAGGTGGTCTTTTCGCGCCCAACTCCAGTTGTAGGGCCAGAGGTGGATATTACAATAGTCGATATTTTTATCGGCACAGATACGCTCATAGCAATCCCAGTCGTTCTCACAGCCCCACGACCCCTCGCTGCCGATGGAAATCAGATGGTTCGGGTCGAGACTGCGTATGAGGGCCGATGCCTCACTGAGCCAGTGTTCGAAGGCAGGCAGCGCCTCCGTGGAAAAGGCTCTGGGCTCGTTGCCGATCTGCCACGACATGATGGCAGGATCGTCTTTATAGGCAAGACCTGTATAGCGGTTCGTGCGCGATAGAATGAACCGCACATAATCATAAAACAGTTCATGAGCCTTCTGGTTGGTGGCATATTGGCTCATGGCCTGCATATAGGCCGGATAACCGTCCTCGTTGGGTCGAGGCTGCTTGCCAGCACCCGCATGCTCCAGATAGAAGCCGTAGCCCCCACTCCATTCCCAGGAGTTGTTCAGGTAGAGCACTGCCACCATCCCTCGCTTGCCCATCTCCATCAGCAGGTAGTCGAGTCCGGCCAGGATGGTGTCGTTATACACACCTGGCTGCACCTGCAGCGTCGGCTCCACCTTTGTGGTCACTCCCCGTTCACCATCGCTGCCCACGAGGATGCGCAGGTTGTCGATACCCATCTTCTTCATCAGATCCAGTTCACGACCGAGTCGTTGGCGGTCGCCTCCCTGTCCTTCTGAGCCGAGGATGGCCCCATACCAGAAGTTCGTACCCACATAATAATATGGTTTCCCGTCTTTCAGGAAATGGCCGTTGTCCACCGTCACAAATTTTGAATTATCCGTCTGTCCCGTCGCTGACAGGCAAACCACCGCCAACAGGCTGAGGATGAGCAGTTTTAGTCGATTCATATTGTTGCTTGTTAGTTTTCTTGCTGCAAAGGTAGGAAAAAATCGGCGAAGCACAAAATAATTCCTTATTTTTTTAAGTGTCATATCTTCAGTGTTTTTGGGTTTTCTGGTAAAAAAGTTAATAAAAAAGCGCTAAATCAGTATGTTTTCGGAAGAATATTTCGTCTTTTACGAAAATAGTTGTAATTTTGCACGCCAAGAGGTAAAAAGAAAAAATAAGAATGAAAAAATACATCATCATCCTGGCCCTCCTGCTGGGCATCACGATAGAAGCCGGTGCCGTGCTCAAGGAGAAGAACCTGGAAGAGACGCTGACCATCCTGCGATTAGAGTTAACCAAGCACTACCACGAACTGACCTCGCAACGCGAAGAACGGGAGGAGCAGACACAAGAAGTGTTCCGTAACCTGACGCAGACAATGAAACAGTCGAACCAGAACGCGCTGATGCTCTATTCCCAGAAACAGGAATACCTGTTTGACCTGACCTATGCCTGTCACCAGGCCACCGAGCAGTACCAGCGGTTCCAGCGCCAGCAGATGCCCTTCCGCGACTACCTGAAGAAGACCGATGTGGAGGTTGCACGCTACGACAGTCTGGTGAACAGCCTGAAGTCGATGCCGACGAATATGCTGAGCGAGGAGGCAAAGACCAACCGCAACGTCTGTCTGACCCTGGCCACGAGCATCATGCGCACCTTGCTGGAAGACAGTCAGCAGATGGAAGATTACATACGTTACTACGACAGTACGGAGCAACGCCTGAAAAACATGAACGACTATGCCCAGAAGCGCTACTACGACATACAGACGAGCATCTTTGTGAATGGCGGCGACACCTACGTCGACATTATCCGCCACGTGAAAGAGAAGTGGCAGACGATGAAGGAGGTGATGCAGAAGAAATACACTACCGACAAGGAGAATCAACGCTCCGACTGGAACGTCTATTGGATCTTCGGTCTGTTTCTGGCCATCGCTTTCTATGCGCTCATCGCCATCGGCCTTAACCGTCTGATGTACCGTTTCATGCCCAAAAGGTTCCATACGGAGGAATTCCTGAAGAAGCGCTCGTCAATCATGTGGGTCACCACAACCATCACGCTGGCTCTACTCATGGGAATTATTCGTCACTATAGCGACCAGAACTTCTTCATCATGGCGAGCGGACTGTTTGTGGAATACCTGTGGCTACTGGCCGTCATCCTGATATCACTGCTACTGCGTCTGAATAGCGACCAGATACGGAGCGCCTTCCACATCTATGCACCATTGTTGGTCATCGGATTCGTAGTCATCACCTTCCGGATCATCCTGATACCCAGCGAACTGGTGAGTCTCGTATTCCCACCAATCCTGTTGACCTGCATGGTCTGGCAGTGGTGGAGCGTGAGACGACACAACCAGAACATCCCCCGCTCGGATATGTTCTATACCTACGTCTCACTGACGGTGTTCATTGCATCGGTCTGTTGTTCATGGGCTGGCTATACGCTGCTCTCGGTACAGTTACTGATCTGGTGGATTATGCAACTGACCAGCATCCTGACCATCACCTGTATCTCCGACTATCTGAAGATGTATGAGGAAAAGCACGATTTCTCCAAGAAGCCCATTACCCAGACATGGCTCTACACACTCATCCACCAGGTAGTGATGCCTGTGCTCATTGTGTGGTCGCTGATGCTCAGTGTCTACTGGGCTACCGACGTATTCAACCTGAGCGATATGTGCTGGGATGTGTTCAACCATAAAATCATCAATCAGAAGAATTTGCAGGTGAGCATTGTCAAACTGGCAATTGTCGTAAGCCTCTGGTTCCTCTTCAGGTGGTTGTCGAAGACCATCCTCAGTCTGATGCGTATGCACTTCGAGATCAAAGATCCCTCGACGGCAGAGAGTCGTGTAGTGATGGGCAAGAACGTGATACAACTGATTATCTGGGGTACGTGGCTGCTGCTGACACTCGCCTATCTGCACATCAGCGTAGAATGGCTGCTGGCCATCTCTGCCGGACTCTCTACTGGTATCGGTTTTGCCATGAAGGATATCATCGAGAATATCTATTATGGTACCATGCTGATGACAGGCCGCATCAAGGCAGGCGACTGGATTCAGGTGGACGGCACCATGGGCAAGGTGGTCAGCATCAGTTATACTTCCACTATCGTAGAGTCGCTCTATGGCGAGGTTATCACCTTCCAGAACTCACAACTCTTTACGAAGAACTATAAGAACCTGACCCGCAACCACGGTTATATCCTCGCCTTAGTTCCATTCAGCGTGGCCTACGGCTCGAAGGCCGGACAGGTGAAGGATCTCATCGAGGATGCCGTACAAAACTTGAAGCACCACATGATAGACAACTCGAAGCGGATCCGGGTGGTGATGACGGAGATGGCTGATTCGAGCATCAATTTCCAACTCATCGTCTGGGTGGATGCCGTGAAGAAAATCTATGTGGTGAGCGACATTCTGAACTGCATCTACGACACGCTGAATGCCAACGGCATCGAGATTCCATTCCCGCAGCGCGATGTTCATATCAAAGAGACAAAGTGAAAAAATTACCAAATTCTTTGGTAGTTAAAGATAAAATGCTTATTTTTGCAAAGCAAATATGATGAAAGAAGCAACAATCATTGCCGGCCCCTGTGTGATTGAGTCAGCCGAACTGCTTGACACAGTTGCACGTAAGTTGGTGGAAATCAACGAAAAGCAAGGGACAGACATCATCTTTAAAGCATCGTTCGACAAAGCCAACCGCACGTCGATACGCTCTTTCCGTGGTCCAGGACTGGAACGCGGATTGCAGATGCTTTCTGACATCAAATCGACATACGGGCTCCGAATCCTGACGGATATCCATGAAGCCTGGCAGGCAAAACCCGCAGGTGAGGTGTGCGATGTATTACAGATACCTGCCTTCCTCTGTCGGCAGACCGACCTGCTCATGGCAGCCGCACAGACAGGACGCATCGTGAATATCAAGAAGGCCCAGTTCCTGAGTGGGAAGGACATGAAGTATCCTGTGGAGAAAGCCCGTGAGGCCGGTGCCAAGGAGGTGTGGCTCACAGAACGGGGTAACATGATGGGGTACAACAACCTGGTGGTGGATTTCCGGAATATCCCCGACATGCTGGAGATTGTGCCGACGGTAATTATGGACTGTACGCACAGTGTACAACGCCCCGGGGGTAGTGACGGAAAGACTGGCGGCGACCGCCGTTTCGTACCACAGATGGCACTGGCAGCGAAAGCCTTTGGGGCCACAGGCTGGTTCTTCGAGGTACACCCCAACCCTGACAAGGGACTGAGCGATGCTGCCAATATGCTGGAACTCGACAAACTCGAACCACTTATCATTCAATTGAAATCATAAATTGTCAAATTGAAAATAACCAAAGTGACTGCAAGAGAATACGCCATACAATGCATCAAGGATGAGGCTCAGGCCGTGATAGGACTGATACCACAGATTGGTGACAGTTTCGACGAAGCCGTTGAACTGATCTACCACTGCAAGGGAAAAGTCATTGTAACGGGTGTCGGCAAGAGCGGACACATCGGTGCCAAGATCGCCGCAACCCTCTCCTCGACAGGCACACCCTCGTTCTTTATCAACCCATTGGACGTCTTTCACGGCGACCTCGGGGTGATGGCACAAGGGGATGTGGTATTAGCCATCAGCAACTCTGGACAGACCGACGAACTGCTGCGATTCATCCCAATGGTGCTCCACATGCAGATACCTATCATCGGCATGAGCGGTAATCCACAGTCGTTGTTGGCCAAATACTCCACTTGTCACCTGAACGTGAGTGTAGAGAAGGAGGCTTGTCCGCTGAACCTGGCTCCCACCAGTTCCACGATGGCTCAACTGGCAATGGGCGATGCCCTGGCAGTAGCCCTCATTGAGAAACGCAACTTCCAGCCGCGTGACTTCGCCCAGTATCATCCTGGCGGAGAACTCGGCAAGCGGTTGCTGACAACAGCACAGGACGTGATGCGGTCGGAAGACATGCCCGTATTGCCGCCTGACATGCGTCTGGGTGAGGCCATCATCCTGGTGAGCAAAGGCAAACTGGGACTGGGCATTGCTGAAGTGGACGGTCAGATTGTAGGCCTCATCACCGACGGCGACATCCGCAGGGCCACGGAGAAATGGCAGGCTGAGTTCTTCGACCATACCGTGAGCGACATCATGACGCGCACCCCGAAGACGGTCAGGCCGAACACGAAAATTTCGGAAATACAACAGATTATGAACAGATATAAGATACATTCGGTACTGGTGACCGACGACGACAGACATCTGCTTGGCGTGGTTGACCACTACTCCTGTATGATATAAAGAAATACGGCCTTATGAAAACTATAAAGAAACTGATGCTCGCATTGCTGCTCACCCTACCGATGGTAGTGGTGGCAGACTATCTTTTTAAGACACTGGACGCCAGTCAAGGACTGACCAGCAGTCAGATTAACTGTATCCTGAAAGACTCACGCGGATACATGTGGTTTGGTACGCCTGCCGGACTCTACCGGTATGACGGCTATGTGTTCAAGAATTTCCAGAGCGACTCGCAGGACGGTAACTCACTGCCCAACAGTTACATCAACTCCATCCAAGAGACACTGGATGGCAATCTGCTCATCCAGACGGCTTCAGGCTACTGTGTCTATCATCCACAAACAGAGAGTTTCGAGCGTGATATGAAACAGTTTTTCGCCCGAATGGGTATCGAGACCATTCCGAGCATCGTCTATGTGGACCGCCACAAGAACCTCTGGGGAGCCATTCCCAATAAGGGTGTGGTCTGTTTCAACATGCAGCAGCAGACCTCCTACGAGTTCGGCTATACCGACGACGCACACGGTGTACCGCAAGGTCAGGTATGCTCCATCGGCGAGTGTAAGGACGGTGCCATCATTGTCTACGACGACGGACGTCTGGTGTGCTGCGACGTGATGCATCAGCAGCACACCGTCTGGGGCACCAGCGACATTGCCGCACAGAAAATCAGGAAGACCAAGTCGCTGAAAGTGTTTGCCGACGAAATGGACAACATCTGGCTCTACGGTCAGGGAACGCTCTTCAAATACAACAAAAATGCGGGCACATGGGATACCTCACTCGGTAACCAACTGGGACTGACAGGTGTGGGTGTTGACCGTAATATCAACGGAATGGCAGGCGACAAGAAAGGGAATATCTGGATTGGTGCCGACCAGTTGGGGCTGCTGCGCTACGACATCAACACTCACCAGATAGACAGTGTCAATCCTGTAAACATCAATGTCCGGCGTATCTCACGAAACAGGATCAGCATCCAGAGTCTCTATGTAGATGACACTGACCTTCTGTGGGTGGGAACGGAAAAGAGAGGTATCGCTTACACTGGCAACTATATCTATCGCTTCGGTACGACACATAATGGAGACGTTACCGCCATCGCACAGAATGACAGCGGAAAAATCTGGTATGGAACGAGCAACAGGGGTGTCATCGACTATCACGGTCCACTGGCCAGTCTGAAAGTATCGTGTATGGCCATCACCCCCGACGGTAGTCTGTGGGTAGGTTCGATGCGTAACGGACTGACACGTATCAAGGGCGGTACTTCAACCATCTACTCGCTGGCAAAGGACAGTACCAAAACACTGATCGACGACCACGTGAACGCCCTCTGCGTCGATAAGATCGGAAACTTATGGATTGCCACCAACGGCGGTCTGCAAGTCTACAACCCCAGGATGAACTCTTTCTCGTCGTACACCAGGGAGAGCGGCAAGTTGAACACCAACAATGTGTCCTGCCTTTATTATAATAAGGATGGAAAGGCCAACGATCTCTTTATCGGTACGGCGGAAGGTCTGGTCATCATGAACCTCTCCAACACGGAGAAGAAGGTGCTGACAGGTAATTCCAACAATGTGAAGCAGTTTACCAACAACTATATCACACAGGTACTGCAAGACTCCCGTGGACTCATCTGGATTGGAACACGTGAAGGTCTGAATATCCTGGACATGGAAACCGACAACCTGCAATACCTGACGGAAAAGCAGGGACTATGCAATAACAATATCTGCGGTATCGCAGAAGACAAGAGTCACAATATCTGGGTGACCACCAGTAGCGGTGTGAGTCGTGTGGTGGTACAGCGTAACCACGAGGACGGCACCTATAACTTCGGACTCTACAACTACGACACGACCGACGGTCTGCAAAGCAACGAGTTCAATCATGGTGCCATTCTCACCAAAAAGGACGGCGACGTGCTGCTTGGCGGTATCTTCGGTATCAACTGGGTGGTACAGAAAGACAAGGATGACAACGATGCCCTGCCTCGTGTCATGTTGACACAACTGTTCCTCGGCGAAGAGGAGGTACAGGTTGGACACACCTACGGAGGTAAGGTACTCTTAGGACAGGCTCTGAACGAGAGCAGCAAACTGGAACTGGGGCATGACCAGAACACCTTTACCATCAAGTTCGGTGCAGGTAACTACAACCAGAGTGAACGCCTTCAGTTCATGTACTGGATGGAAGGACTCGACGACGACTGGAAGAACGGTAATGCCCTGACGCATGGTGTCACCTTCCAAAACCTCAGCAGCGGCAACTATACCCTCCACGTGAAGGCCATCAGTGCAGAAGGAGCCGTCAGCAACCAGGAGCGCACCCTCGACATCCACATCGAGAGTCACTGGCTGCTTTCCTGGTGGATGATCCTCGCCTACGTGTTGATTGCTGCCGTCATCATCTATTTCTGGCGCATCGGCGTGAAACAGATCAAAGCCATCAGGACACGCAAGCATGCCATCATCAACCAACTGATACGCCAGCGTGAGGAGATCAAGGCTGCCAGTGATGATCTTCGTCAGCCGATGGCACGTATGACCTCCATCATCGGTAACCTGTCGGAGAAAGAGAAGTCGCTGGAGGAACGTGAGCAGTTGAATGCCTTGCACTCGCAGATGCTGCAAATCATCACCCGTGTCAGCGATATGCAGACCAACCTGGAGAATCCCGAGGAGAAAGCCAAGAACGTGGTTCACGACCGTCTGGAACTGAACGGACGTGGCGAGATTGAACTGCCGGAGATTGCCAGCGAGACGCTGACGACTGACATCACCAGATCAAGGGCTGCCCTTGATGCACCTACGATGAAGTTCTCCGTAGTGATGATTGATGATAACATCGACTTCCTGAGATTTGTCACTGCCAGACTGAAATACGTATATGCCTTCCACGCCTACGACGACATCGAGAAGGCTGCCGACGATATCCTCGAGATGCGTCCGGACCTCGTCATCTGTAAACAGGATATGCCAGGTATGACTGGAAGTGAACTGTGTAACCAGATCAAGACCAATACGATTACGCAGAAGACGAAGTTTGTGCTGCTGACCGATAGTGTGCTCACGCCACAGGATATGCGCAAGCAGAATATCACGTTGTCGGCAGACGATTATCTGGCCAAGCCCTTCAACCTGCAAGAGGCCGTGATGCGTTTCAACAAGATTCTCGGACTCGGTCCTATCGAGATGGACAGCAACCTCATCGAAGGTGCAGAGACCCGTATGCTGGAAGATCGCAACGCCAGTATGACAACGGCCACGGAGAGTTACGACGACATCGGTGTCTACGATGCCAAGAACGACACCACGGACGAGGATGATCCTATCTACAAGGTGGAGACATCCATCAAGAAGGGACCTGTGGTTAAGGAAGGTACAGAACTGGCCCAGCAGATAGAACTCCTTAAAGAAGAGGAGATACAGCAGGATATGTCCGACTTCTCGATGCTTGACATGATGGATCAGCAACTCCTGAAGAACATCGAGCAATATGTGATGCAGAACATGAGTCGCGGTCAGATCAGTCTGGAAGAGATGGCGACGGCCATGGGCATGGGACGCGTACCGTTCTTCCACCGTATACGTAACCTGACGGGTAAGACACCGACGGAACTCATCCGCGACCTGCGACTGAAACACGCCTGCATCCTGCTGAAACGAACCAATATCAACATGAGCGAGTTGTCTACCAACATCGGCTTCATGACTGCCGAGAATTTCATCAACATCTTCCGTGAGAAGTTTGGTATGACGCCGCTCGAATACAGGCTCAAACACAGGAAAATACAATTATGAGAACAGTTTTCCTACTTATCACTTATCTCCTATCACTGGTTTCTGCGCAAGCGGAGACCAGTGATTCCATGATTGTCCGTCAGATGAGGGAGTGCGGGGTGCACTTCACCAATGACAACAACGTGAAACTGCTGATGTCGGGAAAAGCGAAGTTTGCGGATATGTTCGAGACCATCCGACAAGCCAAAAGCAGCATCCACTTAGAGTATTTCAACTTCCGCAACGACTCCATCGCCTCGCTGCTCTTCGACCTTCTGAAAGAGAAACGCAGGGAAGGCGTGGAGATACGGGCGATGTTCGACGGCTTCGGCAACGACTCCAACAACCAGCCCTTAAAGAAACACCACCTCAAGAAACTCCGTGAGGACAGTATCAACATCGTGGAGTTCGACCCCATCCGATTCCCGTGGGTAAACCATATCTGGCCACGTGACCATCGTAAGATTGTGGTCATCGACGGCAAGACAGCCTACACAGGCGGTATGAATGTGGCCGACTACTATATCGTAGGTACTGAACAGGTGGGCGAATGGCGCGACATGCATTGTCGGATAGAAGGCTCTGCCGTGAACGACCTGCAAGAGATCTTTGCACGCATCTGGAAGAAGGCCACCGGCGAAAAGGTGACTGCTCCCAAGTATTACAGCGGAGAGCCGTCTGGCAATAAGATGGTAGGCATCGTCAACCGTGAGCCGCGCACCACCAATAAGATTATGCGACAGTTCTATGTCAACGCCATTGACGATGCACAGGACTCCATCAAACTCATCAACCCCTACTTCACCCTGATTCCCTGCATCAAGAAAGCCTTGAAGCGGGCCATCAAACGGGGCATCAAAGTAGAGATCATGGTCTCTGCGAAGAGTGACATCCCCCTGACCCCAGATGTTGTGTTCCGCAATGCCCACAAGATGATGGAACTCGGTGCCAATGTGTGGCTGTACCAACCAGGCTTCCATCACTCTAAGATTATGATGGTCGACGGACGTTTCTGTACCGTTGGCAGCACGAACCTCGATGCCCGCAGCCTCCGTTTCGACTACGAGGAGAATGCCCTCATCGTCAACCGCGAGACCACCCAGGAACTCGACGACATGTTCGATCGTGATAAGCAGAAGAGCGTGCTTCTGACAGAAGAGGAGTGGGATTGTTTCCGTACGGGATGGCAGAAATTCCGCGGCTGGTTCGGCAGTCTTCTTACCCCTTGGCTGTGAACCGCAATACCACCATATCCATTGCCAAAGGTATTGCCATCATCCTGATGGTGATAGCCCATGCCGAGGCACCGGGCTGGCTGTGCAAGTTTATCTTCGAGTTCCACATGCCCCTGTTCTTCATCACGGCAGGCTTTTTCTTCTCCACGAAATACCTCCACGATGAGGCTACCTTCGTCAAGAAACGTGTCAAGGGTCTCTACATACCTTTTGTCAAATGGGCAGTCTTCTTCCTGATCATCCACAACTGGATGTTCGACATCGGCATCCTCAATGAGGTCTATGGCAATGAACAAGGTGGCGTGCTCCATCCGTGGTCAGCCCACCAGATACAACAGAATCTCTGGAATATCTTCACTGCGATGGGCGGCTATGATGCTTTCCTCTGTGGGGCCTTTTGGTTTTTCAGGGGGCTCTTCGTCGCCAGCATCCTATACCTTATTATATATAAGGTGGTGGATCTAGGCATATCTAAATATCCTAGGCTTACGAGAATGACACCCTTCCTTGTCTGTCTGATTATGCTGTTGCTCTGCGGCTGGAAGACCTGGGAAGGTCTGAAAGTCATCAATCTCGTACAGGGTGGCTATCGCGATATGATGGGCTGTTTTTTCTTCGGCATCGGCTTTATCTTCCGTCATTTTGTCGATGATTATCACCAGTTGATGTCGCGTCATTATCTCGCCATTACTGCCACCTTGCTCTTTGGCCTCATCGTCTGGCTCTTCTCGAAATACCTGACTGCCAACATGAACTGGCGATCCACCTTCCAACAGTTCCTGTCGCTCCCCGTCCCCGCCATCCTCGGATTCCTGATGACCTATAACATCAGCCGATGGATTGATGCCGGCAAGGGCTGGTTCAAACGGTTCCTCGTCTATACCGGCGACCACACGCTTAACATCTTCATCTTCCACATCATCTCCTATAAGGTGGTGAGTCTGATAAAGATATGGTATTACGGACTGGACATCCGACAGATAGGATGCCACATGGTGATACACGAACACTCCCAGGAGGATTACTTCTGGATACTCTACACTGTCGCTGGTGTAGGCATCCCTCTGTTAGGGACCTGGCTCTGTGAGAAAGCCAGAGATAGGATCAGAGCATATAGAGCATCATCTGCTGCTCAGCCTCAGTGATGCCCTTTTCCTTGATTAGCGCACTTTCACTATCAAGCACTGTATTCTTCCCCTCGCCCGTTTCTTTTAGATAACGGTGGAAACAGTCGACGGCATCGGAGATCTGCCCACTGAACCAGAGACAATAGCCATAGTTCAGCAAGTCTTCCATCTGCAAATCTTCACCCACCAACTGCTGATAGATTTTGATGGCCTGCTCATACCTCCCATCGCAAGTAAGGGTCCAAGCCAGCACTTTGTTCACCCGGTTGTCATCAGGACGCTCAAAATTCAACTGATACAGTTCCTTCAATGCATCCTGATATCGCAGCAATTTCGTGAGGCATACGGCATGGTTCAGCAGATAACTGTGCTTCTCAGGCTGTAAGGCAAGCAGTTGCTCGTAATACCCAAGAGCCCCCTGATAGTCTTCCTCTAAGAACCGCTGCTTGGCGATGCCGTAAAGTGCCCTTTCATTCTTAGCATCCAATTCGAGTGCTTTCAGGAAACAGGCACCGGTTTCCCCGCAAACGAAAGTGCCACCGTAGTTCTGTGCAATATAACCACAGATCAGATAGAAACGCAGGTCCCATTGCGATGCATCGGTATTGTTCAGCACAGCCCTCGCCTCATCGATACGCTTCAACTTCATCAGCGACGACACAATCTCGCCGAAGTACGGTGCAAGATGTGTACGTGACAAAACGGCATTGGCGAAGAAAAGACTGAAACGTATTAAGAAAGGATTGCGGAACTGGCCTCTGTTACTGTACAGACGATAGAAGCGGTACAGATCCTGCAGATAAGACCTCCTGATGAATGCCGGCGTTACCAACTCCTTCGACATAACATTCTCGATAGTCGCCTCGCCCCTTTCCAGCATCTCTATTACATTCTTAGGCATCCTTTCTATCACTTGCGAGAAAGCCAACAGGAAAGAGTATTTGTCGCTATTGCAGAAAGGCCCTGAGTTCATCATCAATTTCAAGAAACGGTTTGAGGCAAGCCGATCGGTCACCTCTGCCACCCCCGGATGCTCCATATAGAAAGGCACGAACCAGTTGATAGCATCACGGAAAAAGGGGAAGCGCTTCATCTGCGAGAAACCGCCGAAGTAGATGTCGGAGCCTTGCTTCTGCATATCCTGCATCCGACGGTAACTCTCCTCAACCTTCTCCATCCGCCGCTCCTCGGCATCGGGATGCAGAATGTCCTCCATCGGATCGTCCTCTATCTCCTCTATGCCGTTGCGTGTCACGCGGAAATTACTGTTGTTCAACAGTTCAGGGATGATTTCCTGTTGGAGGGTCTGGTTGTCCTTCTCGGCATTCATGCAGAAGTATATCTGCTGTTCCAACTCCACCAGTTCCTGACAGACCGCCTCGTTTTCCAACAGATTCTCAACCTCATGCAACTCTTCCTGATAAAGCGCAGGCAGGATCTGATCACCGAAGGCAAGTACCCATCCCACGAGGGCGCGCTGGCGCACCCCCTCATCACTGGCCTGCTTGTAGACATTCACCAGCACTTTCAATTTCGACGCGTCGAAGTAGTTCACGACACCCAAGGTGATGCCACTGATTAGCAATTGTTGGTCACGGGTGTCGATGGTTGGTGCCAAAAGCAACTGCTCCATCCTCTCTGCCTGCTCTGCAGTCCACAGGGGCGAAAACAGCAGATAGTCGAACCAGTCTTTCAAAAGACTGTGGTGCTTCAAATAGACACTCTTCGCTTTCTCCTTCCGTGTATGCGGCGGTTCCAGTTCCAGTATCGCCACATCAGAGACAAAACTTTCCAACTGCACTTTCAGGTCGTCCGCCGGTTGTCTGGACAAGTCGGTATAGCCATTACTTCCCAACTTCACCTGGACATAGAGGGCATACATCCGGCGGAGCAGATTCTCGTACAGTGATGTAGCCTGCTGATCCTTGTAGCCCCGTTTCCAGTAGTCTGTCATGAGTTGGAAGTCCGAGCGGATAGCGTAGAGCCTGTCCTTGTTGTTGTCGAGCGGATGGACGGAGAGGTATATCTCCATCGCATCGAGTGCGCCGGAGAGATTTCGGTTCAGCAGATAGCCGTAGACGTCTTTCAAGTTGTCCGTGTATTCCATCGCAGGTTATTTTTTTGAGAGCCATTTCTGCGCCCGCTCGATATCCTGGGTACGCGGTTTGGCAATATAACTGAACTTCAGGCTCTGCGGGATGGTGTCCACCGCCTCTCGTTTCACCTTGCAGTATTTCATCACAAGGTCGCGGTAGTGACTGATGCCATACTTGTTGATTGAGTCGCACGCCGCATTATAGCCCTTAATAAAGACCTTCAACTGCACCTTCCGCCATTTGTCTTGAAGGACGGCTGACTGCATCGCGATGGCACCCATCTGCATATCCAGTTTGCGGGTATCGAGCAGCACCTTATGCTTCAGGAAACGAGCCTGGGCGGCCTGTGGCTCCGTCAACAGCAACGCATCCATCTCGTTGTTCTCCAACATCTTCAGACGCACGTTCACATCGTTGATCTGGATACGGAACACACGCTCAGGCTTCAGTTTCGCACTGTCCACCGCCATCTCGCCGAGTAGGTCAGTCACGGAATAGCGCGTCATCGCAAGCATCTTGTCATCGAGATGTTTCAGGTCGGTGATGCGCGCCACACGGTTGGATACGAGTTGCCAGTAGGCATTTGTCGCCGTCAGGTATTCTATCTTAGCGCCCTGCTGCATCATCCGCTCAGCACGCACAAGGTCGGTCACACCGAGTTCCACGCGATTGTTCATCAGCGCGGTATCAACATCCATCTGCGCCGTGAAGTGCTTCAAGCGGATATCCACGACGGTGTCAAACAACTGATGATCCTCCGCCAGATAGATGGGCAGGCAGTCGAGGGTCGGCATCACGGCGACTTTCATCGCTGCCGAGTCCTCGCGCTGCTGCTTCACGCGCTGTTGGTGAACAATGCGCTTCGTCTCCTCGTAACTCTGTCCACAGCCCGCCAACAGGCATATCGTTGCTATAATCCAGAATATTTTCCTCATAATCGGTTGCAAAGTTACGACTTTTTTTTCACTTTTCACTTCTCGCTTTTCACTTTTCACTTTTTTTTTGTACCTTTGTTGCCGTTATGGCAAAAGACAAGATCGCATACGTATGCTCCAACTGCGGCCAGGAGTCGCCGAAGTGGATAGGAAAATGCCCCGCCTGCGGGCAGTGGAACACGTTTAAGGAAATCCGTGTGGCAGGTGACACCGGCTCGCAGGCAGCACGCTCTGCTGCTGCCACGGTGCGCAGCGGACAGACCGTCGGCACCAGAAGCAACAAGGCACTTCGCCTCCGCGACATCAGTTCGAAGGACGACCCGCGCATCGATATGCACGATGCCGAACTGAACCGTGTCCTCGGTGGTGGTCTCGTGCCAGGCAGCATCGTGCTCCTCGGTGGCGAGCCGGGCATCGGCAAGTCCACGCTCTCACTCCAAACGATGCTCCGCCTGCCCGAGAAGAAGATTCTCTACGTGAGCGGTGAGGAGAGCGCCCACCAGTTGAAGATGCGTGCCGAACGCCTGGGGGGCGAAAATGAGAATTTCCTCATCCTCTGTGAGAACTCCCTCGAAGCCATCTTCGACCATATCAAGGAAGAACATCCCGACCTCATCATCATCGACTCCATCCAGACCATCATGACTGAGGATGTGGAGAGCAGTGCTGGCAGCATCGCCCAGGTGCGTGAGTGTGCCTCTGCCCTACTCCGTTTCGCCAAGTCGAGTGGCGTACCCGTCATCCTCATTGGCCATATCACGAAAGAAGGCACCCTTGCAGGCCCGAAGATACTAGAACATATCGTCGATACCGTCATCCAGTTCGAGGGCGACCAGCACTATATGTACCGCATCCTGCGCTCCATCAAGAACCGCTTCGGTTCCACCTCCGAACTGGGCATCTATGAGATGCAGCAGAACGGGCTCCGGCAGGTGTCGAATCCCTCTGAACTCCTATTGACTCAGGATCATGACGGACTCTCCGGCATAGCCATTTCCTCAGCCATCGAGGGGGTTCGTCCCTTCCTTGTCGAGACACAAGCCCTCGTTTCGTCAGCCGCCTACGGCACGCCCCAGCGCTCTGCCACCGGTTTCGACCAGCGGCGTCTGAACATGCTCCTCGCCGTCCTGGAAAAACGCGTTGGCTTCAAACTCATGCAGAAAGATGTTTTCATCAATATTGCCGGTGGTCTGCGTGTCACAGACCTGGCGATGGATCTCAGTGTCATCGCCGCCGTGCTGTCAAGCAATGTCGATACTCCGATAGAGTCGGGCTGGTGCATGGCGGGCGAGGTAGGTCTGAGTGGTGAGGTGCGCCCCGTCAACCGCATCGAACAGCGCATCGCCGAGGCCGAGAAGTTGGGCTTCACGGATATGATCATCCCCAAGTACAACCTTCAGGGCTTCGACCATAAGAAATACCACATCACTCTCCACCCTGTGCGCAAGGTCGAGGAAGCCCTCCGCGAACTCTTCGGATAAAAGTCCACGATAGATATAAACATAACTAAAAGACAAAACGCTTATGGATAAAAGAAAAATTCTATTAACTATTGCCCTTGTTAACATGATTGGGGGGGTGGCTACGATGGTTGCCACCAAGGTGGAGACACCAAAGCCTGCAGATAATCCCGATGCGAAGATTGTCGTCATACAGAAGGGTGGCGGCCAGACGGAACTGGAACTGTCTGCCGACGCCGTCATTTCCTTCTCCGAAGGCAATATGGTTTTCACCACCGACGCAACGACCTTCACTGTTCCGATCGACGATATCGACTACCTGTCTTCCTCAGTCACTTCCGACACGAAGAGATATGTGATGTTCATAACGGAATCCGACGACAATGTGACTATCGTCAATGTTGAGAACATCGCACGAATCAGTTTCCGCGAGAAGAAGGGGAATGTGAAATACACCGCCGGCGACATCGTGGCGATTGCGAAGACGATTGCTGATGGTGGCTACAGTGCCAACTATAATGTGAATGGCGACGACAGGGTGGATATTGCCGACGCGATTAAGATTGCCGACGCGATCATTGAAGGCACGAATGACGGGGACGGCGATGAACAGTCCTACACCACCTGTCCAGACGGCAACCACCCGCACATGATAGACCTCGGTCTGCCAAGCGGTTTGATGTGGGCCTGCTGCAACGTGGGGGCAGAGGCCCCCGAAGGCTACGGCGGCTACTACGCCTGGGGCGAGACGGAGGAGAAGGAAAAGTACAATTGGGAAACGTACAAGTGGTGTAACGGCAGTAGCACCACCTTGACAAAGTATAATAACGGCGGTCATAATGGTGGCGTCATCGACAACAAGACCACGCTCGAACTGTCCGACGACGTAGCCTATGTGATGTGGGGTGCCCCGTGGCAAATGCCCACAGCTCTCCAAAAGTCCGAACTCATGACAAAATGCACTTCTGAGTACAAGACCCGAAACGGCGTTGTCGGACGCGAGTTCACCGGTCCCAACGGCAATAAGATATTCCTGCCATACGCTGGCATGGACGGAAGTTCATACTACGCAGGCAAACGGGCCCGCTACTGGTCATCTACACTCAACACACAGACCGCCTACTCTGCCTGGAGTTCCTACTGTCTCGAACTCGGCGATCCAGACAAGGGCTACGACAGCCGCTTCAAAGGTTATAGCGTGCGCCCCGTCTGCGAACCAACTGCCATCGGTCTCTCCCGTGCAGCCGCTGACGGAGAGAAGAGATATAAGATGGTCATAGAGAATACCGACAACACAGAGGATGCCGTCAACATTGACGGCATCACACCGATAACCTTCCGTGAAATCGGTATCGGCGGACCGCAGTCCTACACCGACTGTCCCGACGACAACCACCCGCACCTAATAGACCTCGGCCTGCCCAGCGGTACGATGTGGGCCTGCTGCAACGTGGGGGCAGAGGCCCCCGAAGGCTACGGCGGCTACTACGCTTGGGGCGAGACGAAGGCGAAGGAAAAGTACAATTGGGAAACGTACAAGTGGTGTAACGGCACCGAGAAAAACATCACAAAGTATAGTATCAGTGGTAATTATGGTGTCGTCATCGACGACAAGACCACACTCGAACTGTCCGACGATGCTGCCTCCGTGAGATGGGGCAGTCCGTGGCGGACACCCACATCCAGCCAAATCTCCGAAATTATGTCAAATTGCACTTCTGAGGCCACCACCCGAAACGGCGTGAACGGACGGGAGTTCACTGGTCCCAACGGTGCCAAGATATTCCTGCCATACGCTGGCATGGACGGAAGTTCATACTACGCAGGCAAACGGGGACGCTACTGGTCATCTACACTCAACACGAAGACCGCCTTCTCTGGCTGGAGTTCCTTCTGTCTCGAACTCGGCGATCCAGACAAGGGCTACGACAGCCGCTTCAAAGGTTACTCCGTGCGCCCCGTATGTGGATTCTTCAACCCCTGCCCGGATAACAACCACCCGCACATGATAGACCTCGGTCTGCCCAGCGGCACGAAGTGGGCCTGCTGCAACGTGGGGGCAGCAAAACCCGAGGAGCACGGCGGCTACTACGCCTGGGGTGAGACGGAGGAGAAGAACGAATACGATTGGGACAACTACAAGTGGGGCACGGCTGGGAGTATAAACAAGTATGCCCCTAACCACGACAACTATAATATCTACTCCTTTAAAGACGGTAAGGGCACGCTCGATCCGGAAGACGATGTCGCTTATGTCAAGTGGGGCACTCCCTGGCGTATTCCCACATACGATCAGATGGACGAGTTGATAACCTTTTGTACCTGGGAAAGGACAGACCTCAACGGGGTGAACGTATGGAAGGTAACGGGGGTGTCATCGGAACATAACTGCATATACCTCCCTGCATCGGGTTACCGCCTTGGTACAAGTTCACCTACTACGGGGAAGAAAGGCTACTACTGGACGTCAGATATCTGGTATGACAATGAAATCTGCCGTTTCCTCTACTTTACGGATGTGATATATACAGACGGCGACACGACAGGCCGCCGCGCCTACGGTTTCACCGTGCGCCCTGTCCACAAAGACTGAAGAGCGAGACAACTTGTCATAACCAATAATACCACATCGTGCTCCATCCCGTGCGCAAGGTCGAGGAAGCCCTCCGCAAACTCTTCGGCTAACGAAAAAGCCACCCTGTCTGGGGTGGCTTTTATCTTGCATCAATCTTCAATGAGTATCTTCCTGCTGGTGCCGTCGGCGTGGCGCTCAATGCAGAGGCCGCGAGGCTTGTCGAGTCGACGTCCCTGCAAGTCGTAGTAGGTCTTGGGGCCGTTCACATCCTGCCGTTTCTGTTCCTTGATGGCTGTCGTACCGTTATCCAGTTTGAAGATATAGGTGCAGACGCTCTTGGACGGCAGGACGACGGAAATCTTCCCTTCTTCCTCGTCGATGACAAGCGCATCGTCTTCGTCGAGCGAGTCGCCGATGACAAGATCCATCTTCTGGCAGAGTTCGTCGGTCTCATTGCCCCAGGATAACAGCACTTCGCCGCTGGCAATCTTGAAAGGTGTGTCTTTCAGATTGATAACGAAATTCTTGTCGCTGGTATACCTGCTGATGGCGATGACGATGAGCGAGTCGCCCTTGATGAAGGCCGAGGTCTCGACGTTGGCATTCGTTTTGAGAGCGACACTGCTCGTGGATTGCAGCAGGGTGGAGCCGGTGACGTGCTTCGAGAAGTGCGACATCACGTAGGCACGGGGCAACAACCTGTTCTTGGTCTTGTTCGGGGTGCCGTACTTTGCCTCGCCGGTGCTGACGAAGGCCCAGTGGGCGCGCATATACCAGTATATATAGCCTGTGCCGCCAGCCTGGATGCACTCGTTGAGTTCATCGGCGAAGTCGAGTTGCTCGTTCCAGTTGGGCAGGCGATCGCCGATATTGTCCGACACGGAGTGCTCCGTCATCCAGACCTCCTTGCCGTATTTCGTGGCGAGGACGGCCGATTTCTTCATGTAGTCGAGGGGCGCGTGGCCGTAGAGGTGACCGGCGACGATGTCGATCTGCTCGCGACAGGTTTCATCCTTCATGAGCGGATCGGTATAATTCTGGGTGAAACCGAGGCTCTCACCGCTGATGAGGCGCACACCGTTGTATGTCTCGCGGTCAAGTTGGTGGGCGTGGTTCTTGACGAGTTTCACCAGATCCTGCGGGTCATAGAGACAACCGGAATAACTGACCCACCAGTCGGGCTCGTTCTGGATGGAGACGGCATCGACGACAACGCCCTTTTGCTTCATCCACTTCAAGAAGGTGTTTAGCCAGGGGAAGAACTTGTCGTAGCAGTCCTCGCGCAGTTTACCTTTCTTATTGCCCTGATCGTCGGAATTACCGCCCTGGGCGGTGCCGTTGGTCTTATACTCTCCTGGGGGCGACCAGGGTGTACCGAAGACGATGCCACCGCGCTTCTTCACGATCTTGGCCGAGGGCAGCGAACCGTTCCAGTCGTAGGGTGTGTCCCAGTTGCCCCACTCAGGTACCTTCACGTCGCCCTCGAAGTTGGGCGAGATTTCCATACGCATGATGTTCAGACCAATCTTCGACTCATCGCCGTAGAGCAGTTTCACAGGATTGGTGTCTGTGCCGAAGGGACACATAGCACCGTCGCAGCAGGCAGCGCCGAAGCCTGTAATGGTTTGAAGACGATTGTTTTTTACAGTCATCGTGACTGTCGATCTCTTGACAGCGTGGCCAGCCGTGACGACCGCCAACGCCATAATTAAGGTAAAAATCCTTCTCATTGGTTTCAGATAATTGTAAATCGGCTGCAAAGGTACGAATAAGCGAGGAAAAAAACAAATAGTTTTGAGTTTTTTCGAGCGTGAGTATCTTCGAACGGAGTTCAAAGGTACGAATAAGCGAGCAAAAAACGGGGAGATAATTATTAAAAAACTGAAAATTGAAAATCTTTGTGTCTTTGTGTCTTTGTGTTTCACAAATATTTCGTAACTTTGCAGTCGCTTTTCGAAGGGAATTATTCACATTATTAATAATATAACAATTAATAGCATTATGACAATCAACGAATTTAATTTTGCCGGTAAGAAGGCAATCGTGCGCGTTGACTTTAACGTGCCCCTCGATGAGAATGGTAAGATCACTGACGACACCCGCATCCGCGGTGCCCTGCCCACATTGAAGAAGATCCTGGCCGATGGTGGTGCCACCATCATCATGAGCCACATGGGCAAGCCCAAAGGTAAGGTGAACCCGAAACTGTCCCTCGGACAGATCCGCGAGGCTGTGGAGAAGGCACTGGGTGTACCCGTGGCATTTGCTCCCGACTGCGCCAAGGCTGCTGATGCTGCCAAGGCTCTGAAGATGGGTGAGGCTCTCCTGCTCGAGAACCTGCGTTACTATCCTGAGGAGGAAGGCAAGCCCGTGGGCATCGACAAGGCTGATCCCGCCTACGACGAGGCCAAGAAGGCCATGAAGGCATCTCAGAAGGAGTTCGCCAAGACACTCGCTTCTTACGCTGACTGCTACGTGATGGATGCCTTCGGTACCGCTCACCGCAAGCACGCCTCTACCGCTGTCATCGCCGACTATTTCGATGCTGACAACAAAATGCTCGGTCTGCTGATGGAGAAGGAGGTTCAGGCTGTCGACAATGTGCTGTCTAACATCAAGCGCCCGTTCGTAGCCATCATGGGTGGCTCGAAGGTTTCTTCGAAGATTGGTATCATCGAGAATCTGCTCGGCAAGGTCGATAAACTCATCCTCTGCGGTGGTATGACCTACACCTTCGCCAAGGCTCATGACGGCGAGATTGGCAACTCTATCGTAGAACTCGACAAACTGGATGTCGCTCTTGGCGTAGAGGAACTGGCTAAGAAGAACGGTGTGGAACTCGTTCTCGGCAGCGACTGCACAGCCACCAACGGTCTCGACTTCGGTACGATGACCGTAAAGCCCGGTTCTGAGATTATCACCTGTCCCGCCAACAAGGTGCCCGCTGGTTTCGAGGGCGTGGATGCCGGTCCTGCTTCTCAGGATGACTTCCGTCGTGCCATCAAGGGTGCCAAGACTATCCTGTGGAACGGTCCTGCTGGTGTCTTCGAGTGCGACGACTTCACAGCCGGTAGCCGCGCCATCGGTGAGGCTATCGCCGAGGCAACTGCCGAGGGAGCCTTCTCACTGATCGGTGGTGGCGACTCTGTGGCTTGTGTCAACAAGTTCGGTCTGGCCGACAAGGTATCTTACATCTCTACTGGTGGTGGTGCTCTGCTCGAGGCCATCGAGGGTAAGGTGCTCCCCGGCGTGGCAGCCATCAAAGGCGAGTAAATTTCACCCCTATATAAAGGAAGACTGCCAGAACTATTCTGGCAGTCTTTCTTTTTATCCTTGTAAAAAAAGTAAAAAAAACAACTATTAATTTGGAGGATTCATAAAAAATGCCTATCTTTGCAGCGTTGAACTCAAATTTTAATTATTATGGAGAATACATCAGACAAAAAAGAAGAGAACGTAATGGGAACAGGCAAGTATTTAAATCCAAAGGCAGATCTGACATTCAAACTCGTGTTCGGTGAACATGAGGATCTTTTGATGAGCCTGCTCAATGCCCTGCTACCTATTGCTGAGAGTGCCCCAATCACCCATGTCGAGTACCTGTCACCAGAGATGTTACCTGACAGAAAAGGCAGAAAGGACAGCATTGTAGATGTAAGGTGCAAGGACTCTGCCAGTCGCCAGTTTATAGTGGAGATGCAGATGCACTGGAACGAGGACTTCATGAAGCGTGTGCTGCTGAATGCCTCAAAATCCATTGTAAAGCAGGCCGGAATGGGAGAGAAATACCGTCAGATACAACCAGTATTCTCATTGAACCTGATCAATGATTCTCGTTTCCAGCCAGACACCGAAGAGTTCTATCACGATTATGCCGTTATCAATGTTGAACATCCGGAGAAGACCATCGACGGTTTGAGGTTCATATTTGTGGAATTGCCGAAATTCCAGCCGAAGAGTATTGCAGAGAAGAAGATGGCAGTGCTTTGGCTGAGGTTCCTGACAGAAATCGGTGAGGATACCAAAGTGGCTCCGAAGGAACTTCTGGAGAACAAGCAAACCCGCAAGGCACTTGAAATCATCGAGAAATCGGCCATGAGCGATGCACAAATCATGGCATATGAAGACTTCATGATGTCCATCGAGGACGAACAGGTCATCCGTGAAGGCTTTTATAAAGAAGGCATGGAGAAAGGCATGAAGGAAGGCATGGAGAAAGGCATGGAGAAAGGCATGAAGGAAGGCCTGGAGAAAGGCATGGAGAAAGGCATGGAGAAAGGCATGGAGAAAGGCATGGCCAAAGCCAACTTTGAGAATGCCCGCAAAATGAAATCCAAGGGCTATGCTTTAGAGGACATCTCCGAAATCACTGGTCTCACACCTGAGGAGATAAATTCCCTATAAACTTAACACATAGAGGTATCAGGACCGTTGCCTCCAAATAATCCAGGAGACCAACGATGGTTAAAAACAAATATAATCCCCGAAAATTTTGCAGTTTCGGGGATTTTTCGTATATTTGCACCTGAAATGACAATAATATAAAGTAATTGAATATGAAACCAATCTCTATTACCTCTATGATGCGCCGTGTGGGCGCAGTTGCTTTATTGCTGTTCTTATGCACGTCGGCATTTGCCTTTAAGGACGGCAGTTATACATTCAGTGTGAACAGCGACGGTGAGTCGGTAACCATCACGGGTCATGATGACAAGAATGCCACATCCATATGGATTCCTTCAACAGCCTATGATGCCGACAAAGAGAAGTCTTATGATGTCACTGCCATCGGTAGCAATGTGTTTAGGAACTACCAAAACTTGACATCAATCTATTTTGGGTCAGTTGAAATTATAGGATTATCTGCATTTGAGGGATGTACTGCCTTGACAGAGGTAAATATATCCGGAAATATAAAGACCATCGGTGGAGGAGCATTCAAAAATTGTACCGCATTAGTATCTGTTACATTGAATGCCGGATTACTTAATATTGGCAGTTCCGGCAACTCATACGGCGCATTTGAGGGATGTAAGAGTCTCACTTCCATATCACTGCCGGGTACCGTTCTTAACATTTACAGACGTGCCTTCTATGATTGCTCTTCATTGGAGGAAGCCAATCTGAATTATGGATTGTTGCTTATTGGCACTAATGCCTTCTATAATTGCGCGCTGACCTCGATAGTGATTCCCAATAGCGTCACCGAACTTGGCGAGTATATTTTTGTAGGTTGTTCAAAGTTGCAGAAGGCCGTCATCGGCAGCAAGGTGGAAACAATGGGGCAGGGCAATTTCCGTTTGCTTAAGGAACTGTCCGATGTTACCATAGAGGACGGTTGTAGTGTTCTTGCTAACAACACCTTCGAGGGCTGTACCTCATTGAAGGAGATTAGCATTCCCGGTTCAGTAAAGACAATATCCTATCAGGCATTCTATAAGTGTACAGCATTAGTATCTGTTACATTGAATGCCGGATTACTTAATATAGGTACTTCCGGCAATTCATACGGTGCCTTTGAGGGTTGCACGAGTCTGTCTTCCATTAGTTTGCCAAGTACGGTTCTGAATATATACAGGAGAGCTTTCTATGACTGCTCATCGTTGGAGGCAGCGAATCTGAATGACGGTCTTCTTCTTATCGGTACAAACGCCTTCTACAATTGTGCATTGACATCTATAGTTATTCCCAACAGTGTTACAGACCTTGGCGAGTATATTTTTGTAGGTTGTTCAAAGTTGCAGAAGGCCGTCATCGGCAGCAAGGTGGAAACAATGGGGCAGGGCAATTTCCGTTTGCTTAAGGAACTGTCCGATGTTACCATAGAGGACGGTTGTAGTGTTCTTGCTAACAACACCTTCGAGGGCTGTACCTCACTGAAAGAAATTTCCATACCAGGATCAGTCAAAACAATATCCTACAACACTTTTTATAACTGTACAGGATTGGAGGCAGTCGTCATAAATGAAGGGATACTGAATATTGGTGAGAGTTCCTTCGAAGGTTGTACATTACTTTTGGGGATTATAATTCCAAGCACCATAGAAAAAATATATGCCAAGGCTTTTAACGGCTGTACAAACCTACGCCGATTCTATTCTCTTGCTGATGCGACTCCCACATTAGGTAATTATGTATGGGCCAACTCTTCTCAGGCGCGGGCTACGCTGTATGTGCCATTCGATGCTTTGGCAGACTATCAAGCCGCCGCGCAGTGGCAGGACTTCAAGAACATCCGAGCCATCGGCGACGAGGGCGGTGAGGATGTCTATGGCACCTGCGACCTGGTGGACGTGCCGTTCAACAGTCCCTACTTCGATGCTGTCGAGTTCCTCTGTGAGCGTGGTGTGCTCAATGGCTCTGGTATGGACGGCAGGGTGTCTGTCAACGATGAAATCACCAGGGCACAGATGGCTAAGGTAGCCTTCTGGGGACTCTATTTGCTGAATGGCGTGACGATACCGAATGTCTTTGTGTCAACCTTGTTCCCGACCGTCTATCAGGACCTGAACACGCCGAATGCCGACAACGAGTACTATTATGAGCCTGCCCGTGCCCTACTCTATCTGGACTATGGTGACGGCGTGACACCGTTCGACAGGAATCGTCTGAGTTTCAAGCCCGCAGACAAGATTGCCCGCATCCATGTACTGAAAGTACTGATGGAGACATTCAACATCGCACCGAATGTCTCCGGCACCAACAACCCGTTCCCGGATGATAAGGATGCCGTGAGTCTGATGAACAACGACCCGCGTAAGTTCGGCTACTTGCGCAAGGCTGCAGCCTTGGGCATCGTATCTACGCCCAACAACGGCCAGAACACACAGTTCCGTCCTTACGATACGTGTACCCGTGGTGAGGCATTCCTGATGCTCTACCGCATCATGCAGAAGATCGAGGCAAAGAAGATAGACATGCCTGTACCCGACGAGAAAGCCTACTTTGAACCGCTGAACCTGACGCTCACCACGCTGGCCCGTGGTGTAGACTTCCAGATGGGTAACTTCAACCACTACACCAAGTCGAGTTTCGACATCGACGGTACAGTGCCACTGACTTTCTCGCACACGTACAATTCTTATAATACCTCTATCGACGACGTATTCTTCGGTCATCGTACCACGAACAACGTCGACCTGACCTATCGTCCGTTAGGACCGGGATGGAGCCACAGTTACGACTGTTTTGTGAACCTGATTACCACAAGCAACGAAGAGCGTGCCATCGTCCACTGGGGCAGCGGAAAGATTCACGTGTATAAGAAAGAGAACGGCAAATATGTACGGGAGTCGATTGGCATCTATGACGAACTGACGGTCAATAACAACGAGGCCACCATCAAGGACAAGTCACAGGTGGTCTATCAATTCAAGAACCTGGAGGGCAACGGCTCTGAACTGTATTATCTGACCTCGGTGACCGACCGTAACGACAATACGTTGACGATAGACTATCTCAGCGGCGTGAACGGTATGAAGGTCATCAATACCGTCAGCGACGGCTCGCGCTCACTGAGTTTCAAGTATCTCTCTGGAACCAACCTGTTGGAGAGCGTCAAAGACCCGCTCTCTCGTGAGATCAAGTTCGGTTACACCTATAACAAGAATACTGCCGAGTACCAACTCACCAGTTTCACCGATGCCAAGGGTCAGGTGACGAAATATATCTATGGCGATGCGGCCAAGATTTCCACCTCCCGCCTGATGGCACGCGTCCAACTGCCAAAGGGCAACTATGTGGAGAATGAGTACGACATGAACCGTCGTTTGTCAAAGACTGTTACAGGTCAGAACAACATACCGACCACAGAGACGAGGCTCACCGTGAAGTCACAGTATACAGACACCTCCATTAGCACAACATCCCAGATTCAGGTGACTCGCGAAGGTGCGACATCCACCTTCAATTACGTCTTCAACAAGGACAACTCCATCACCAATATGACCGGTGAAGAGGGGTATGAGTTGACCAACAGTTATACAGATTCCTCCCACCCGCATCTGCCCACAGCCGTGAAGTCGAACAGCAGCGACGTGGAGGATATCAAGTACGACGACCGAGGTAATATCACCAGTGTCACGGTGAAGTCGCTCGATGGTTCCAAGAGCCGCAAGGTCACCATGACTTACAGTACCACCAACGACCTGCTGAGCACCACCGATGCGATGGGCAACACAACCAACTTTACCTACGACGACCGTGGTAATCTGGTAAAGGTGGAACAACCGGAAGGTGTGACCTCGACGATGGAGGTGAATGCGAAAGGACTCGTGACAAAGACCACTGACCCGATGGGTATTGTGACCCAGTATGAGTATAATGGCTATGGTAATGTGACCAAGATCCTGCTGACAGCCTTGAACCTGCAGACACGCTTAGAGTACGACCTCGCCAGTCGTATCACTGCTGCCTACGACCCCTTAGACCGTAAGGCATCATACACTTACGACAACAATGACAACTTGTTGACGGAAGTCGATCCGCTGAACAACACCACGAAGTACGGCTATGACAAGAATGACAATCTGACCACTGTGACCAATGCCAAGGGCAACACCACCACGATGACCTACGACAATGCCACGGACTGGTTGCTCTCCGTCACCTTCGGTTCTTCTTCCGAGAAGTACGAGTACAACAAGGATGGTACGCTGAAAACCTTCACGAAGCCCGACGGCACCACCATGTCACATACCTACGACAACTTAGGACGCGTGCTCTCCGACGGTGCCAATACTTACTCTTACGACAACAATATGCGCCTGACCACCATCGGCAACTCGTCGAGCACCCTGAATCTCAGTTATGACGGTTTCAGTCGCCTGACGAAGGTCGACTTCTCCGGAGGCGACAATAACACGGTCAAATACGAGTATAACGACAACAACAGCATCACCGCCCTGACCTATCCCAGCGGCAACAAGGTCAGATACGAGTACGACAAACTCAACCGTATGACCAAGGTGACCGACTGGAAGGGTAACACGGTTACCTACACCTATCGCAAGGACAGCAAGTTGAGTCGGGTGGATTACAGCAATGGTATGTCTACCGTCTATCAGTACGACAACGTAGGACGCCTCATCGACAAGACCACTACCCTCTCCGATGGAACAGTGATCGCCGGTTATTCTTTCGAACTAGACAAGGTGGGCAACATCGTTTCTCAGGAATTTACCGAGCCATACGATGCTGCGCCATTGGATGATGAGTCTGTTGCCTATACCTATAATAATACGAACCGCATCACCAAGGCTGGCGACCTCGCCTTTGCATTCGATGCCAATGGCAATACGACGCAGCGTGGCGACGAGACATACGAGTGGAACAGTACCGACCGTCTGACCAGGGCTGCCAGTGTAGCCATTGAGTACGATCCATACGGACTGATTCGCAGTTATGGTGACACGAAATATACGGTTGACATCCTTGGCGACGGCAATGTGCTCTCCGACTCCAAGACTGGCAGCAGTTATATCTACGGTCAGGGTTTGGAGATGCGTATCTCCAAGAACGGTGAGGTCAGTTACTACGTGACGGATGTCCGCGGTTCCGTCGTGGCCATCGTGGATGCCTCGGGCAACATCACCCACAAATACCTCTACGATGACTTCGGCAAGGTGGTGGAGTCGGAAGAGAAGGACTTCAATCCTTTCCGCTATGTCGGCAAGTACGGTGTGATGTACCTCACCGACCATCAGTATTATATGCGAGCCCGCCACTACGATCCGACCATCGGACGCTTCCTCAGTGAAGACCCCATCTGGAGCACGAACCTCTATCCCTATGCCAACAACAACCCCATTATGGGCATCGACCCGAGGGGAACAGTAGTACAATATAATATAGGCGAGACAAGTACTAAATTTATTAATTATGTCAATGGTAATATTGTAGAAGTTTATAAAGGCTCTTCAAACGTACTGAATAAAGGCTTAACCTCAACTTCAACTGAATTATCGAAAAATGTTACTAATGGTTCATTACTTTCTAATGGTTCATTACTAAATATTTCTGCAGGGGAAGTTGCAGCAGGAGCAGTTGTTGCTGGTGCCGTCGGTGTGTACAATGGATATAATGATCAACAGCGACATGAATTCGATTTCTGGTCATGGAAAGGTGTTGGAAGTTATGTTACAAAAACTGCGGCTTGGGCTGCAGGCACAGCAGCCGTAATAGGTGGAATCGCACTTGCGGTTGGTAGTGCCCCTGTAACTCTCACTGCTGTGGCTGCTGTGGCGGGTACTGCGTTAGTTACTGGAGCTGTTGCAGGAGTAGCTGGTGGAGCAGGCTATGGTGTAGGTTGGAGTGGTGGAAGTATAAAAGATACTGTAAATAATGGTTGGAATTGGGTAAAAAAACAATGGAATGGAGAATAATAAAGATTGTAAATATATGACAAAGTCGATTGTAATCATATTCATGATGCTTTTCGCATCATCAGCAGCCTTTGCTGCCGACAAGCAGAAGACGACCTACGAGTACGACAAACTGAACCGTCTGGTGAAGGTTGTTTCACCTTTGGGAGAGACCACCTATACCTACGATGCCCTTGGCAACCGTCTTTCGCGGACGTTCAAGGCCAGCAAAGTCATTGTCCCCGGCGATGCCAACGGCGACGGCAACGTAGATGCCAACGACATCGTGGAGATGACAAACTACATCATGGGCAAGGCCTCGGAGCATTTCTCCTTCAAAGCGGCCGATGTGAATGGAGACGGCAAGGTAGACATCGCCGACATCCTGCAAATCGTAAAAGGCATTATAGACTAAGCCTGACAAACGAAAAGCCCCGCCGAATCCGGCGGGGCTTTTCGTCTTATTCCTTATCCAAAAGGATCTTCATCATCTGGATGGCAGAATACGGAATCGGGGTACCGGGACCGAAGATACAAGCCACGCCAGCCTTGTAGAGGAAGTCGTAGTCCTGGGCGGGAATCACACCACCGGCGGTGACCATGATATCCTCGCGGCCCAACTTCTTGAGTTCCTCAATGAGTTGCGGGATGAGCGTCTTATGACCGGCAGCCAGACTGGATGCGCCGACGATGTGCACGTCGTTCTCCACAGCCTGACGGGCAGCCTCCTCCGGAGTCTGGAACAACGGTCCCATATCCACGTCGAAGCCACAGTCGGCATAACCTGTTGCCACTACCTTTGCACCACGGTCGTGACCGTCCTGACCCATCTTGGCAACGAAGATACGCGGACGACGACCCTCCTTCTGCGCGAACTCGTCGGTCAGGCGCTTAGCCTCCTCGAAGTCGCTGTCGTTCTTTGATTCTGAACTATACACGCCTGAAATTGTTCTGATTACTGCCTTATAACGTCCCACGATCTCCTCGCAGGCATCCGAAATCTCACCGAGGGTACAACGCAACTGTGCTGCCTTGACGGCGAGGTCGAGCAAATTATTCTTGCTCTTGCGCCCCTCATTGAAGTCGCGCACACACTCAGTGATCGCCTTGAGGGCAGCCTGACAGGCAGCCTCGTCACGGGTGGCGCGCACCTGAGCCAGACTCTCCTCCTGCTGCTTGCGCACAGCGGTGTTGTCCACCTCCAGGATATCGATGGGATCCTCATGTTCGAGACGGTACTTATTAATACCTACAATGGTCTGCGTGCCTGAGTCGATACGAGCCTGTGTACGTGCAGCAGCCTCCTCGATACGCATCTTAGGCAGACCGGTCTCGATGGCCTTGGCCATACCGCCGAGTTTCTCAATCTCCTGGATGTGCTCCCAGGCCTTGTGTACCAGTTCGTTGGTCAGAGTCTCCACATAGTAAGAGCCAGCCCACGGGTCAATCTGCTTGCAGACCTTCGTCTCGTTCTGGATATAGATCTGGGTATTACGGGCGATACGGGCCGAGAAGTCCGTCGGCAGGGCGATAGCCTCGTCGAGGGCGTTGGTGTGCAGACTCTGGGTATGCCCCAGCACGGCAGCCATTGCCTCGATACAGGTACGGCCTACGTTGTTGAACGGGTCCTGTTCGGTGAGTGACCAACCAGAGGTCTGCGAGTGAGTACGCAGTGCCAGTGACTTCGGGTTCTTGGCGCCGAAACTCTTCACGATCTTCGCCCAGAGCAGACGACCTGCACGCATCTTGGCAATCTCCATGAAGTGGTTCATGCCGATGGCCCAGAAGAACGACAGACGTGGTGCGAAGGCATCCACGTCGATACCGGCGTTGACACCCGTCCGCAGATAGTCCATACCGTCGGCGAGTGTGTAAGCAAGTTCGATGTCGGCGGTAGCACCGGCCTCCTGCATGTGATAACCCGAGATAGAGATGCTGTTGAACTTAGGCATCTTCTGCGAGGTGTACTCGAAGATATCAGCGATGATCTTCATCGAGAAAGCGGGCGGATAGATATAAGTGTTACGCACCATGAACTCCTTGAGGATATCATTCTGGATGGTACCAGCCATCTCCTCGAGTTGTGCGCCCTGTTCCAGACCAGCCACGATGTAGAAGGCCAGGATAGGCAGCACGGCACCGTTCATGGTCATCGAGACAGACATCTTGTTGAGGGGGATGCCAGAGAAGAGCACCTTCATGTTCTCCTCGTTACAGATACTCACGCCAGCCTTACCCACGTCACCCACCACACGGGCGTTGTCGGGGTCATAGCCACGGTGTGTCGGCAGGTCGAAGGCCACCGACAGACCTTTCTGACCGGAGGCCAGGTTACGGCGATAGAAGGCGTTCGACTCCTCAGCGGTGGAGAATCCGGCATACTGGCGGATGGTCCACGGACGGAACGGATACATCATTGAATACGGGCCACGCAGATATGGTGGGATACCGGCTGTAAAGTCGAGGTGTTCCATCCCTTCGAGGTCCTCTTTCGTATAGACCGGCCTCACCTCGATATGCTCGGGTGTCTTCCAGTTCTCTACGATTCCATTGTCTTTGATCCACTTGGCACCATCCTGAGCCTTAATGCCAGCGTAGATATCGATATCTTTAAATTGTTTACGCATAATTCAAGTCTCCTTTCTTAGATACCAAGTTTCTGATTATATTCCTTAAGAGTTTCTAAAACGTTGCACTTCACGTGGATGTAGTTCTCGATGCCGGCGGCCTTGAGGTCCTCTATGCAGGCAGGCGCACCAGCCACGACGAACATCGCACGGCCATCCAGATACTTGAAGGCAGGGATAGCGTACTCCGCGTACTCATCATCCGAAGAACAGATCACCACGATGTCGGCACCGGCAGCAAGAGCAGCGTCGACACCTTCCTCTACGGTCTTGAAGCCGAGGTTATCAATCACCTTATAACCGGCACAAGCCAGGAAGTTGCACGAGAACTGGGCACGGGCCTGACGCATGGCCAGGTTACCGATGGTCAGCATGAAGGCCACAGGCACCTTCGCGGCCTTCTCAGTTGTCAGGCGGAGAGCCTCGAAGTCAGAAGCCATACGACTGATGGTCAGTGCAGGCACGTCCGCATCGTCGGAATGCTTGGCGGTGCAGTCCACGGCCAACGGCTCCTTACCCTCACTCTTCTCGGTGAAGTTCGGGAACTGGTTGGTACCCAACAGGAACTCCTTTCTCTTGGCGGCATCGCCATGGCGCTTCACGTTCGTGGCGTTGATATCGGCCTGCACCGTTCCGGCCTTGACGGCAGCGAGGAAACCACCCTCGTCCTCAATCTTGAGGAAGATTTTCCAGGCCTCCTGTGCGAGGGCGTCGGTGAGATGCTCGATATAGTAGGAACCTGCTGAGGGATCGACGATACGGTCGAAGTGGCTCTCCTCCTTGATCAGCAACTGCTGGTTGCGGGCGATACGCTCGCTGAAGTCAGTAGCCTTCTCATAGGGAGCATCGAATGGTGTGACCACCATCGAGTGAACGCCGCCGAGGGCGGCACTCATGGCCTCGGTCTGCGAACGGAGCAGGTTGACATAGGAGTCAAACAGCGTCTGGTTGTACGTCGATGTCGAGGCATTGATGATCATCTTACAGGCACAGTCGCACTTGGGTTCATACTGTTTCACAATCTGAGCCCACAGCAGACGGGCAGCACGGAACTTGGCAATCTCCATGAAGTAGTTCTCGGAAACACCCATATAGAACTTAATCTTGCGGGCAGCCAGATCCACGTCGACACCGGCATCGGTGAGTTGCTGCAGGTACTCATTACCCCAGGCCAGGGCATACCCCAGTTCCTGGACGATATACGCACCGCTGTTGTTCAGCAGGTCGCTGTGTACCATCACGCAGCGCAGGTTGGGATAGTCCTTCAGTTTCTCCACCAACTTCGGCATGTCGGGCAGGAGCACGGTAGAGTCCTTGCCCTTCATCAGCATACGCTCGATGGGGTCGAAGCCCACGCCGCCCACGATCTTCTCCTTGTCGTAGCCCATCTTCTCGAAGTAGGCCACGAGGAGGTCAGCCAGTTGCAGGGCGTGCCGCATACAGGCACGGTAACTCACCTCCACACAGTCCAGACGGATGTCCTTCAACAGAGTCTCGATAAACTCGGTACTGAGTTCGGCGTGACCCAGTTTGAACCCGATGCTGTCCACGCCCTTCATCAGGATGTCGAGGGCCTTTTTGTTGGCCTCAGCAGGGTCAGTCACGGCGATGTTCTGACGGACATACCACTCGTTTGAGTCCTTCTTGTTACCACGCACGAACGGGAACTCTCCGGGGAGAGCGTCGGGTGTCTTCAGATTCGCCAGGTCTTCACGGCGATAGAAGGGCTGCACATTAAAACCTTCGTTTGTTCTCCATACCAAGCGTTTCTGGAAGTCAGCCCCTTTGAGGTCGACTTCAATCTTGTCCAGCCACTCCTGAGTGGTAGGCGCTGTGAACTCGGTAAAGAGTTTTTCTTTGTTTGCCATAAATACGTTAAATTATTATATAAGTTGTTTTAAGCCTTGACTTACTTAACAGAGTGCAAAGATACAAACTTTTTATGCAAAACAGCCAATTGAATTGTGAAAGAAATAAAAAAACGGAATTTATGCGAAATTTAATGCACAAAAACGCTTGCATTGAGCAAAAAATGCCTACCTTTGTACTCGATTTTGAGAAGTTAGTATTGTTATGGAATCTTTTCAGTGGTTAAAAGACCTTTTTACGACAACTGACTCAGTGGCACACATCACGCTGCTCTATGCCATCGTGATAGCCATCGGTGTGTATCTGGGAAAGATCAAGTTCTTCGGCATCTCTCTCGGTGTGACGTTCGTGCTCTTTGCCGGCATCCTCGCCGGACATATCGGTTTCACGGCTCCCACCTCCATCCTGACGTTCGTACAGGACTTCGGACTGATCCTCTTCGTCTTCATGATCGGTATGCAGGTCGGTCCCGGTTTCTTCGAGAGTTTCGGCACACAGGGTATCAAACTCAATGGTCTGGCGGCATCCGCCATCCTGTTGAATATCCTGGTGATGTTCGCCTGCTACTATATCTTCTTCGACACGAGCAACGCCACCAGTCTTCCGATGATGGTGGGAACGCTCTATGGCGCCGTCACCAACACCCCCGGTCTTGGTGCCGCCAACGAAGCCTTGTCGACAGTCTTCGCCAGCAATGCCCCCCAGATAGCCTCGGCCTATGCCTGTGCTTACCCCCTCGGTGTGTTAGGCATCATCGGCGCTATAATATTAATAAGGTATATATGTGGCATCAGACTGGAAAAGGAAGAGGATCAGTTGAAGGCACTGGAAGAGACCAATGCCAACAAGAAACCCTATAAGATGCACTTGGAGGTGACGAACAAATACCTGGAAGGCAAGACCCTGTTGCAGGTACACGACTTCCTGAACCGCGACTTCGTGGTGTCGCGACTCGTGCACGACGGCGAACTCTGCATCCCCAACCGCGACACCCTCTTCCACCTGGGCGACCAGATGCTGATTGTCTGTGCTGAGGCAGACCAGGAGGCCATCATGGCCTTCATCGGACCGAAACTCGACATCGACTTCGAGCAACAGGATCAGCCTTTGGTGTCGAAGCGTATCCTCATCACCAATCCCAAGATGAACGGCAAGACCCTTGCCTCGCTGCATTTCTCCAGCGTTCACGGGGTGAACGTCACCCGTGTCACCCGCCACGGCATGGATCTCTTCGCCTCTGCCAGTCTGCCGCTGCAGGTGGGTGACAAGATCATGGTGGTCGGTCCTGAGGATGCCGTTGACCGAGTGGCCAACAAGATGGGCAACTCCATCCGTCGTCTGAATGCGCCGAATATCGCCACCATCTTCGTGGGTATCTTCCTCGGCCTCATCTTCGGTTCCATCCCCCTGGCCATCCCCGGCATGCCCGTTCCCGTGAAACTCGGTCTGGCAGGCGGACCGCTCATCATCGCCATCCTCATCGGTCGCTACGGCTATAAGATAAAACTCGTGACCTATACCACGACCTCAGCCAATATGATGCTCCGTGAGATTGGCCTGGTGCTCTTCCTCGCCTCCGTAGGCATCAAGGCCGGTGCTGGGTTCTTCGAGACCGTGATCGACGGCGATGGCCTGCTCTATGTGCTGACAGGCTTCCTTATCACGATCATCCCCATTCTGATTATAGGGCCCATTGCCCGACTGAAGTACAAGTTCAACTATTTCACCATTGCAGGTATGGTGGCCGGTACCTATACCGATCCCCCTGCCTTGGCCTACGCCAACAGCATCTGCTCGAAGGAGGCTCCGGCCATCGGCTATTCCACGGTCTATCCGTTAGCGATGTTCCTCAGGATCTTCACCGCCCAGATCATCGTGCTGTTCTTCTGCGGGTGAGGATAGGCAGGCCTAGGCTATTCTAGGCATTCCTAGGCAGACCTAGGCAGACCTAGGCAGATCTTTGATAATTTATATAATAATACACTAAATAAAAAAAAATGAATAAAATCAGAATCCTGTTCAGTGGTATTTTGCTGACAAGCGCCTCTGCGATGATGGCCCAGGGAGCCAACAACATTCGCATCAACGAGGTGCTGACCAACAACACCACCAGCATTCAGGATGAGTACGGACAGCGTGAAGCATGGATAGAGTTGGAGAACACCTCGTTCACCACCTACAACGTGCGTGGCATGTACTTCACCACCGACCGCACCGTGCTCGATCCCAACATGAGCGTGCCGGAGCGCATCAAGCGTATGAGCGTCATCCCCAGCGGAGACCCACGTACGCAGATCGGCGGTCGTCAGCACCTTGTATTCTACTGCAACTCCAACCCTGCCCAGGGCAAGTTGCACCTCTCGCTGAAGGTTCCCATGTCGGAACCTCTCTGGATTGGTTTCTACAACGGCAACGCCACGGAACTGATTGACTCCGTGAGCATCCCTGCCCTTGCCGCAGACCAGAGTTATGCCCGACAGAACGCCACCTCATGGGCCGTCAAGTCGGCAGGGAACGTCACCCCAGGCATTGAGAACTTCATCAAGACCGATGAGACCAAGGATGCCTACCTGAAGCGCGAAGACCCGTACGGCTTCGGCATCACCCTGTTGGCTATGGGCATCGTGTTCTTCTGTCTGCTGCTGCTCTTCGTATTCTTCTGGCTCTTCGGTGCCATCATGCGTCACCTCGACACCGCCAAGAAGGTCGTCAACACGCAACCCATCAAGCCGATTACCAAGACTGTCGAAGTCACCCACGACCTGGCACACGCCACAGGCAACATCCTTCAGGACGGTCTGAAGACCAAGGGCATCGACAAGGAAGTCTATATCGCCGTGATAGCCATGGCCCTGAAACAATATCAGGACGACGTACACGATGTGGAGTCAGGCATCATCACCATCAAGTCGAAAGATACAGACTGGACTGACGAATACGCGCAGATGACCCATTTCCACGACCCGTTGCAGCCGTCCAATCCCTCAGGTGCAAGGATTCCAACCACCCGCGATCTAAAATAATAATAACAGTAAATAAAAGAAATATGAACAAGTATCAATATAAAGTACAAGGCATCGATTACGACGTAGAGATTGAAGAAGTAGAAGGGAACGTTGCCAAAGTGAATGTCAACGGCATCCGCTTCGACGTGGAACTGAAACAGCCCATCAATGCCACGAGCACGTTGAAGAAGGTACATGTAGAGGCACCGAAGCCCGTTTCACGTCCTTCGGTAGCACCGGCAGTGGCTCCTGCCGCCGACAAGCCCATGGCAGCGGGTACAGGTGCTCCCATCAAGGCGCCGCTTCCCGGCACCATCACTGAGGTGAAAGTCAACGTTGGCGACACCGTCAAACAAGGCGATATCGTTCTCGTGCTTGAGGCCATGAAGATGCAGAACAACATCGAGTCTGAGTATGAGGGCACCGTTACCTCCATTACCATCAAACAAGGCGAATCCGTCATGGAAGGCGCCATCCTCATGACCATCGGATAATATAAAGCATTATGGATTTAGGTCAGTTTATCATACAGAATTTCCAGGAGTTCCTCACCTATACGGCATTTGCCAATGCCACGGTAGGAAACCTCATCATGATTGCGGTGGGAGCCTTCTTCATCTGGCTCGCCATCAAGAAAGACTTCGAGCCGCTGCTGCTGGTGCCCATCGGTCTGGGCATCATCCTCGGCAATATCCCCTTCCGCGCCGATGCCGGTCTCGAGATCGGACTCTACGAGGACAATTCCGTCCTGAACATCTTCTATCAGGGCGTGCGCCAGGGATGGTATCCGCCTCTTATCTTCTTAGGCATTGGAGCCATGACCGACTTCACGGCCCTGTTGGCCAATCCGAAGTTGATGCTCATCGGTGCAGCCGCCCAGTTTGGTATCTTCGGTGCCTACATGGTAGCCCTGGCCATGGGCTTCGAGCCCTCCCAGGCAGCCGGTATCGCCATCATCGGTGGTGCCGACGGTCCTACGGCCATCTTCCTGTCGTCGAAACTCTCTCCCAACCTGATGGGAGCCATTGCCGTCTGTGCCTATTCCTACATGGCCCTCGTGCCGGTGATCCAGCCGTTCATCATGCGTCTGCTCACCACCAAGAAGGAGCGTGTCATCAAGATGAAGCCCGGTCGTGAGGTGTCTCAGACGGAGCGCATTCTCTTCCCCATCATCGGTCTGTTGCTCACCACCTTCATCGTCCCCTCCGGTCTGCCCCTGTTGGGTATGCTGTTCTTTGGCAACCTGCTGAAGGAGAGTGGCAAGACCACCCGTCTGGCCAAGACCGCCGGTTCTGCGCTCAACGACATCGTGGTGATGCTGTTGGGTCTAACCGTAGGCTGTTCTACCCAGGCCTCTGAGTTCCTGACCATCAACACCATCAAGATCTTCGCCCTCGGTGCCTTGGCGTTTATGATTGCCACCGCCTCGGGTGTCTGTTTCGTGAAGATCATGAACCTCTTCCTGCCTGAGAACAAGAAAGTGAATCCGTTGATCGGCAATGCCGGTGTGAGTGCCGTTCCGATGGCCGCGCGCATCTCCAACAACCTCGGACTGGAGTACGACCGTCACAATTTCCTGCTCATGCACGCCATGGGACCGAATGTGGCAGGTGTCATCGGCTCCGCCGTCGCCGCCGGTGCTTTGCTCGGTTTCCTATCGTAATATAAGAATGAATAGACCGAAGATAGCGATAGTGGATGCCAACACGTTGGCTGTTCTGGGGCTGAAACAAATGCTCCAGCACGTGATGCCGATCATGACGGTCGATACCTATGGCTCATTTGCCGAACTGACGGCCAATGACCCCGAGCAGTATTACCATTATTTTGTGGCGATGGATGTGGTGCTTGAGAACGAGGCGTTCTTCTCCGCGCATCGCCGCAAGACCATTGTTCTCTCCCCTCGCACCCCAGACACCTCTCCCCAGTCTCCTGACTCCTGTCTCCTGACTCCAGACCCCTCCTTCTTCTGTCTCTGTATCAACGTCCCTGAACAGGAACTCGTTCGTTCCCTCCTGGCCCTCGAGCAGCACGCCCACGGTCATGGTCAGAACCTGCCCCCCATGCCAAAGGCCCTCCAGAAGAAGGTACTCTCAGACCGAGAGATTGAGGTTATGTCACTGATTGTGCAAGGCTACATCAACAAAGAGATCGCCGACAAACTGAATATCGCTCTTGCAACGGTCATCACCCACCGCAAGAACATCATGGACAAACTGGGTATGAAGAGTGTCTCCGCCCTCACCATCTATGCCGTGATGCACGGCTACGTGGACATCAAACAGATATAACAAAGAATCCCGCCAAACGGCGGGATTCTTTGTCTTACTGGGCACGTCTCAGATGCAGTGCCTGATAGTTGGGTCCTAATTTCAGGCCGTCCGGAATCTTCTCATAGCGCGACCCCAGCCGTCCGTCATAGAATATCTGTAGGAAACCGTTCTTCTTCCAGTTGGTGGCAGCCAACACACTGTTGTCCAGATAGCCGAACACCTGGTAGATATGCTCCTTGTCGCCCTTCACCATCAGCCTGTCACGCACAATCACGATCGCGTCGTTGTATAGGATCTCATCCTTCCTGAAGTCAAAGGCCATGAGCCCTGCTGCCAGTCGTCGCAGCATCAGTCGTCCGTTATCCTTTGCTATCAGATCCACATGATGGAAGGTCATCGTCTTCGGCTTTGCCTTGTAAACCGTGCGCCCGATGCCGTCGAAGTAGATAGTGTCGCCACGGCTGTCATTTGCCCGGAAGAAGTCACCCTCCTGCGTCACCTCGCCATAGAGGCTGGCCTTGAGATCCATCCCCTGGTTGTCAATCACCGTCTGCTTATTGTGGAAGATGGCATAGGGATAGGTGCCGATGGCGAAGTAGCCGCTACCGTGGTTTATTTTGCTGATGTGAATGAACTGTGGCGGACAAGTCACCTTTCCGTCGTTCATCACACCATACTTACCACCTTGCAGATACACCTCCACGCCTCGGTTCGACTCTCCCCGACGTTTGATGCGCACCATCTCCAGGTTCACCAGTGCCCGTTGTTCCTTCCCCATGGACAGTTGTTCGGGATTTGCAATTCCGAACCCATCGTCCACGATGAGGATTGGTTCCTTGTCCGGATCGCCCTTCCCTGCCACTTTGCCGAGGAAAGTCAGATGCCAGTCTCGGTCGTCTGTCGGCAGACCGAAAGTCTGGTAGAGTCCCACCTGATCCAGTATCAGGACGTGCGATTTCCCTTTGCTCACCCGCATGCCCCGTCCCACCTGTTGCAGGTACTTACACAGCGACAGTGTCGGTCTGGCCAGTTGGATGAACTCCACCTCGGGACAGTCAAAGCCTTCCGAGAAGATATCCACGTTGACAATCACGTCCACCGCCTCATTATTCTTATAGGCTTCAACGATCCTGTCCCTCTCTCCTGCCGGCGTCCTACTATCTATCACCGCACATTTCACCCCGTGCGCCTGATAGTACGCAGCGATATGCTGTGCGTGCTGTCTGTCGATGGCATACACGATGCCCTTCTTGCCCCAGGCGTAAGCCTTATAGGTGTCAAACAGATGCCTGATACTCTCGGGCACGTCCATCACCGTCACCATCTCCTTTGTCTGATAGTCACCGTCGGCGCCCCTTTTCTGCAGTTGTCCCACCTGTCTCATCATCAGACTCTCCGGTGCAGCCGACACATACTCGAAGTCGCTCAGCCAGCCCTTGTCGATGAACCGTTGGATATCCCACGACTGCAACAGCGTGTCGAACAAGTCCGTAAAGGGAGCCCCATTCAGTCGGCACGGTGTGGCCGTCAGTCCCAGGAACTTCGCCTGCGGCCACCATTCCCACAGCCTCCGGTACGTTTTTGCCAAGGCATGGTGCGCCTCGTCCACAATCACCAATGAAGGCTCACATGGCGTTGAAGCGTCCGTTGAAGTGGATTTGCAATCCGCTTTCGAAATCTTCTGAATACTCTCAACTGTAACATTCTCTTTCTCTATGCCAAAGTCCGAAATCGTTTGTCTTATCTGTTCAATCAGTTCCCTTCTATGTGCCACGATGAGAACTCTTAATTCTAAATTCTTAATTCTTAATTCTCTGATTATTTCCGCCATGAGCACCGTCTTCCCCGTGCCAGTCGGCATTTGCACCATGACACTACGATGCCTGCCCCACTCCGTCTGGAGCCGGTCAAGCATATCCCTTTGATAATCACGCAAAGGATAATTCACACCTCAAAAAACTTATGAAAACCATTTAGGGTCACATCCTCGCGATGTGACCTTAATATAATCTGAACAATTATTCTTTATCTCATTTGTCTGGGGTCTCTGGGTTCTCACCAGAGAGACTGGCTATCTTACTCAATTCAGCCAATCCATTAACAATATCCACCTGATGAAGTGTCTTGGACTTACTCTCATTAATCACTTCGAATTGCAAACGGATATATTCTGCAGCAGGGATATTTTCAATACCCTTTGCACCTCTTTTAGGGAATACAGTCAACAAAACCACATCGTTGGTTACCAGCGATACAAAATAGACCAATCGGAAGCCATTTGCCTTTGACAGTTTCTGCCCCGAGTTCGCCATTCTAATCTTCACGACTCTGTATTCCGATGTCTGTATGATTCTCTCATTGCTGTCACGGAGAATATTATCAGGCATTGATTGCAACTCATTACATATATCAGCCACAAGCGAAGCATAACCCTCACGAGGCTTTTTTAGCAGTGATGCCACCACATCACGAAATGTTGAGATGGTATAAAAGTTCATTGTCTCAACATCTCACTTAACTTCCTTGAAACCTCTTGAAACTCTTCATTCTGCTCGAGATCTATACGGAAAGTCTTTAGGTCGTGACACAACTCGTCAAAGTCACTCATGGCATCGTAATAAAGTCCCACAGCAGTTTTCATTCCCCTATATAGAGGCGATGCAATAAGTTTATTATGGAGTTTCTGCATCTTCTCATATATTGGGTGTGACAGTTCAAGTAGTTCTTCCGCCTCAGGGGTTGATATCTCACAGAAATTATTCCTTACAACCTCAATAAGATCATTGGTAGCCTGAGTCACACTATTGAGATCTTTTGTAATTAAATTGATGGCATCTAAGAACTCATCGATATCAAAGTTCTCTTTGCTAACCAATTCTAAAGGCTTACGGAAAGACTTCCTGGAAACCCTTAAAGTCTCTCTGCCAACCTCAGTATATGATGCTTTTATTTCTGCTATATAAGTACACATATCCTATTTCCTCTCTAACTGGGGGCAAAGATACGATAAAATATCGAAACCTGCAAGGAATTGGCGGAAAATGTTGCAATCTTTTCTCTTCTCCTAAGGAGAGGAAAGAGATGCTCCTTACAGGTCATTAAGATAATCCGAACGACTCATTCCGATAATCCCTATGGGGGTAAAGGAATTATTCGAATGACTCAAAGGGATAATCCGAACACCTCATAGGGATTATCGGAACGACCCAAAGGTTACCGTTAAAAAAAATGCAGGCTCCGTTGGATTTGAACATTTGTATTTATAAAGACGGAGCCTGCTTTAACTGTCTCTCGACAGGATATCTTCAATATCTTCAGAAACTGTATTTCACATCCACAGTATTTCCACTGCTGCCGACAGCCACATGACTGTCCCTTCCAAATATCTTGTCGCTCAGCCACCATGTCAGTTCTGCGGAGCCGACACCCACAGCAGCACCAGCCACCACATCATACCAGTGATGACGGTCACTGGCTATGCGCTCCACGCCGATGGCGGTGGCAGCAGCATAGCCCGCGATGGGAATCCAGATACTCTCCTTCCGGAACTCTTTATCCAGAGACCGTGCAGCGGCGAATGCCATCGCGGCATGCCCCGACGGGAACGACTTGTTATCCGAATGATCCGGTCTTTCCTCCTTGACGATAGATTTCAGCACAGTCTTTGCGCCGAAAGCGACACCGACAGAGGCAGCCGTATTCACGATGAACCTCGGCCAGTTGTGACACTCCGAGCGCTGATATGTCCCCGTGTGTGATGATCCTTCGACACGCTGGAATATTCTCTTCACCCCAATGTCATACGTCACACCGAGTTCCACCTTGAAGAACCCGTTGCTACCGGCATTACTACCAGTCACACTTGCACTCGACTCACTGGTCGTCACCTGATAGTCCACGTCGGCATACAACCCCAAACGATCCGTAAGCCTGTACTGGTTCTCTATGCCAGCGCCCACCAGCGGCGATCCCGAGCCAATCTCAAACTGCTTGATGATACCGGCACGGGGATACACGCTTAAAGTCCATTTCCGATACGGATCATATCCTCCCCAAATGTTATGCAGGTTAAACAGCACATCCGCGCTGGCCACCATATATCCGCCTCCCGAGTAGTTGTCGCGGGGAGATTCCACCGGCGGCACCCACTTCACGCTTTTGTTCTCTATCAGGCCGTTCTCCCAGTTCACCTTTCCCCTGACTGCGACCTCCGGCGTGAACCACTTACCCACGGCGATATCCAATCCGAACGTCTTTCCGTTGGGGAACACATTGGAGAAGTTGCATCCGTATGGATTCTGCAGCGACATATCCAGACCAGCCTGCACGAACCAGTCGCTCCAGAAAGGCCTGTCCTTCCGTCTTAGTTCCTCCCTCTTCGTTTTGAGTTCACTTTTCTTCCCCAGGTCAACCCTCACACCGACGTTGATATCGAAATACCCGTTGCTGCTGTTGTCCACATCAGTACTACCTGCCTCTGCCACGGCACTTGAAGTCATGTTATAGGCCAGGTCCAGATACAGATTCCATCTGTCGCTCAGCCTGAACACATTCTGAATACCAGCGCCCAGCACAGGAGACCCGTCCCCAGCGCCGCAGTTATATACGGCACCTGCCCGCGGATACAGAATCGCCGTCCAACGCCTGTCCGCATCGAATTCTCCGAAGAGATGATGCAGGTTGAACTGCAGATCACCGTAAAGGGCGACATAGCCGCCCTTGTCCATGTTCTCACCAGGCTTGTAGAACGGTGCCAGCCAGTTGGCATGTCCGTTCTCAAGGAGTCTGATGCCGTTCTCCCAGTTCAGTTTCCCCCTTAGTCCGAAGAAAGGCGTGAACCACTTTCCCGCAGCCACGTCAATGCCGAACGTCTTTCCATTGGGGAACACCGCTGAAAAGTTGCATCCGTATGGGTTCTGCAGGCTCATGTCCATTCCAGCCTCGAGATACCAGTTGTCCCAGATCCCGCTGCTCGCCACATCCTCCTTCTCCTGAGAGAAGACCGACAAGGAAGCGCACATACACAACAAAACAACGAACCTTCTCATTCTCCAAACACAACTACTTATTTTGAATACTCAGCCACACAGCGCGTAAATGCATTATAGTTGCCCATATCGTACATCCTGCCTTGCAACTGCACACCGATCATGCCATCCTGCTCCCTCACCTTGTCGAGTGCAGAGGTCAGTTCAATCTCCTTGTTCGGATCCGTGCTGTTGGTGATGTCCTGATGCAATTGTGCAAACACCTCCGGTGTCAGGATATACTGTCCGAACACAGACATATACTTCCTGCTGCCGTCCTTACACTTCACGCCCAGGAACTCTTCGGCATACGAGGCCTTCGGCTTCTCCGTCATCTTCGAGATGTTCAGTTCCGTTTCCCTCTTGTCCTCCCAGGTGCCGGAAAGGATGCCATAGTGCGACACCTCAGCCAAAGGTATGGAGTGAATGGCCACCATCAGTTTGTTGTATTGCTCATACTTCTCAATCAACTGCAAGGCACAAGGCTTCCCGGTCTCACTGCGGTACATCGTGTCACCCAGCAGCAACAGCACCGGCTCATTGTTGGCAAAGTCCACGGCCTGATACACCGCATGGCCGAAGCCCCGCTTCTCCTTCTGATAGACATAGCGCAACCTCCTGCCGATAGCCAGGATACGGTTCTCGTATTCCTGCATCTCCGGGTTCAGTTTCCTGAGGTGCTCCTCAGACAGCGGGCTCTCAAAGAAGTCACGGTATAGCAGTCGCTCCTCCTCAGAGCCCAGCACCAGGCAGATTTCCTCAATACCACTCTTAATCAGTTCTTCAAGCAATATCAGTATCACCGGCTTCACCATACCGTCCTTGTCAGGAATGGGGAAGAAATCCTTCTTCAATGCCCTTGTGGCGGGATAGAGCCTCGTGCCGAATCCTGCCACTGGGATGATGGCCTTTCTCACCGCATGCACAGGTCTCAGTGTCAGCGGATAGGCCTTCATGCCCTGACTGTTCAGGTAGTCTATCACCTTCTGCTGACACTCCTTGTCCTTGGCCAGGAACTGGATGCTGCCGTCACCCTGAGAGCCTACGCCCTTGCCGCCATACGTCCACTGCTTGATCACAGGGTCTGCCAGCACCTCATGCAACTTCGGCGAGGTCAGTTCCTCTGGGCACATCGGTGCCACCGCCGTGTCAAAGAGTTGCTGGGCGCCCACCATCAGTTTGCCCAAGGCCTGGGCATCCCCCTCTGCCATATACTTGATGGCAAGGTCGACAATCTTCTGGTTGTCCTCGCCCAATGCCTTCTGTTCCCGCTCCTCCATCTCGTTCGAGGCAAACGGGAAGCCACGGTTCAGGTCACGCAGGATCTTGATGGTGTTCTTCTCTGCGCACAGGTCAGCGAACACCCAGTAGAGATGCTTCTTCACGTTCAGCGTCTTCACCTCCACCTCGTCGCCGTCAAAGGTCATGAGGTTCGGTTTCACGCCGAAGGCGCAGGCCTGATCCAGTCGGCCGCAACGAGACGATGTACGCAATTCACCGAGATAGGCGATGTTCATCTCGCCCATCGTATTCAGATTCAGGTTATAGAGTTTGTTGAAGGCGCGCGCCACCAACACACAGATGGCAGCGCTCGATGACAGGCCACTCTTCATCGGCAGTGTCATCGCCTTCAGCGTGATCTTCACGCCCCCTACCTGATACCACTCCAGCATATACGAGGCCACACCCGCACAATAACTGAAGAAGGAGCCGCTCTTGGCCACGCCCTTCAGTTCTGTCTCGTTCATCCGGCAAGCAAAATCTTTCCAGATGTCCTTGATTTCAGGTGCCTCATTATACATCTCGAAGATGGACGATTTCTCCACCTCCGCATAGATACCCTGCTCAATACCTGTCACAATCGAGGCGCCAGGTGCAATGTCCGCATTCATCGTGCGGTACTTTCCTGCCCAGTCCGTATGCTCTCCAAACAGGCACAACCGCCCCGGCACAAATAATTCTATCGCCATAATATCAATTTCTAAATTTCAAAGTAACTCTCTGTGTTTATCCAAGTAATCATAATTACTCATTACTAATTACTCATTACTCATTTTTTTAGTACGCTTGTTCATCCTTCATGACAATCTGATACACCGTCCACCACATGATACGGAGATCCAGCCAGAAACTCCAGTGTTCCATATACCAGATGTCGCGCTTGATGCGACCTTCCATCTGCCAGAGTTCCTCCGTCTCACCACGATATCCTGTCGTCTGGGCATAGCCCGTCACGCCCGGCTTCACAAAGTGGCGTACCATATATTTGTCTATCAGTTTCACGTACTCTTCGTTCAGTGCTACCGGATGCGGTCTCGGTCCCACGATGCTCATGTCGCCCTTCAGCACATTCCAGAACTGCGGCAGTTCGTCAATGCTCGTCTTTCGCATCAGATTTCCAAACGGGAACTTCCTCGGGTCATCCTTCTGCGCCTGAACTAATCCCGACTCATCCTTATTGGGATGCATCGAACGGAACTTATAGCAGAGGAAGTTCTTACCATCCAGTCCTGTTCGTGGTTGCTTAAAGAACACTGGTCCATTCGGACTCTGTTTCTTAATCATAAAGGCGATGATGGGCAGGAACGGTAGAATGCACAGCAGTGCCACCGACGACACGACAATGTCAAACAAGCGCTTAATGAGTTTGTTTACAGGATTCTGCAATGGGTTATCGTAAGTTGAGTATATCTCAATATCATCCAGTGACTCGCGTTTCAGCGGCAAGCCAATTGTCTCCACCGATACTGGCACATAATAGAATCTCGTCACCGTCTCTTCACAGAGCCTTGAAATACGCTTGATGGTATTGGCATCCATCCGTGACAGACAGACATACATATCGTCGCCTATCGTCAGGTTCTCAGGATGGTGCCTGTTCTCTATTAGATCCTCTATCGAACCCAATCTTCTGACACCAGCCTTCAAAATTCCGTTTCCAGACTCCTCTCCATAATATCCAAGCACCTTAAATCCGCGCGTAGGATCCTTCACCAACCGGTCATAGATACCCTCCAGTTCAGGATCATTTCCAACGAGCACCACCGTCCTGAAGTTACCACCAGACAGACGGTATCGCTTCACGACCCAACGCTCAACGACACGCCCGATTAACAAAAGGACGAACATCAATGTATCAAGTACGAAAAGTACCTTGCCAACAGGCAGGCTATAGTCAAGGATCTTCAGGAACAGGTAGGCCAATACCACATGCGACATCGTCAGCCCCATGACTCTCTTGAGGATGTCCGTGCTGGTCGTACGTCGCCGGTGAATCACCGTGAAGAATCGGTACTCACTGATTACCATTGCCAAATTACATACCAAGAAGAAGATGGACTTCTTGTCTCTGGTCCACTCCATCATGGCTGGATAATACTTGGCAAACAGCCAAATCAGCAGGTTTAGCAGAATGAAATCCAACAGGATTACAGACCACTTAATCAGTGCATTTGTTTGGTCGTTATTTCTCATAGACTATAATAAAAAGGGGATTATACCATCCATTATTTCCATCTACATCACACCTTCTTCCCGTAGATGCTTCTGCCAATTCCAGGCATTAAGAAGTGTTTCCTTAAGAGGGACTTGAGCCTTCCATCCAAGCACCTCATTAGCCTTGGTGCAGTCAGCATATACCTGTTCGACATCACCAGGACGACGTGGAGCAATGCGATAGTTCAACTTAACACCAGTAGCCTCTTCAAAAGTATGAACCAGTTCCAATACAGACACGCCATTGCCCGTACCAAGATTAAACACCTCCACAGGATCAGCATCCTTTTCAAGTATTCGTGTAATTGCTAATACATGCGCCTTGGCCAAATCCACCACATCAATATAGTCACGGATACAAGAGCCGTCGCGAGTATTATAGTCATCTCCAAATACGCTCAACTGCTCACGGATGCCGATGGCTGTCTGGGTAATATATGGCACGAGGTTGAGAGGTACACCGATAGGCAGTTCACCAATCAATGATGTCGGGTGAGCACCGATAGGATTGAAGTAACGAAGCAAGATGCTCTTGATAGGAACACCAGCAGCCACCGTATCGCGTATAATTTCCTCACAGATCTGTTTTGTATTGCCATAAGGACAATTGGCAGGAAGAATTGGACTCTGCTCATTCACCGGCACCTGCTTAGGCTGGCCATATACCGTACAACTTGAAGAGAACACAATACCCTTCACGCCATACTCTGGCATCAGATCAAGCAGGTTCAGCAGAGAAACAAGGTTATTACGGTAATACTCACGTGGCTTCTCTGTAGACTCCCCAACAGCCTTGTAGGCAGCAAAATGAATAATAGCCTCAACATCGCCGTACTTCTTGAATACGTCAACAAGAGCCTCCTTGTCGCAACAGTTAATCTTCTCAAAAGCAGGTTTTTTACCTGTAATCTTCGCAATATTATCAATGACATCTGCCGATGCATTGAACAGACTGTCCACTATCACAGGCTCATAGCCCGCATTCTGCAATTCAACGACAGTGTGTGAGCCAATAAAGCCAGCACCGCCAGTTACCAATATTTTCTTCATTATATTCCTTTTTTAGTTTCTCATCCCAATAGTATCTTTGCCTCCGCCTCTCAATTTCTTTTTCAATTGATATACTTTATTTTTTATGATATAGAAATTAGGACGTAGCGTAGAGTGAATCAGTCCAAGTATTGGCACACGAACTCCATTTGGCATTTTATCAACTTGTTTAAGCACCTCATTTGACATTCCATCAAACGTCTTTACAGATTTCTTCTTGTCCTTCCATGGGCTCATGGACATATACTTGTCAAATGCCCACGCATTTACTATCTCTGAATTAGCGAACCAAGGCCGCACATCAAGCATACAGGTGGTATAATGATATATTTTAGGATTTTGTTTGCCATACTCCACCTCCTCCTTGGTGTAAAAACGATGAGGATGGCGAATCCTGCATATCTCTTCATACGGATATTGAACAAATTGCGTCTGCATATCATATTCAACAGGAAGAATTCCGAAGTCACCTTGAAAAATTCCATTCACTATTTCCTGGTCTGCGTATGTCATTGCTTCAGCATAGTTGTCTACAAAGGCAACCATCCTCTCTGCTATTGGAATCTCTCTCAGCCGTTTCATGTTCATCAACATCACGCCGGCATTGATATATGTGTCTTTGTCTTTCAGACCAATCTTTCGTTTATACGCCTTGCCCATACAATCCTTGGTGACAAGGAAAGCCTTGCCATCAACATTCATGTTAAACATCTCTTCAAGAGATCCCATCACTATGGTATCACAGTCCAGATAGATTAGTTTTTCCACCTCTTCTGGCATGAGGTCGTATGCGAAAAGACGTGAGAAGGTACTCTTGGGATATCTGTCGCTCATAAGAATTTTCGGTATGTTAATCTTGGCGACATCCACATGAAAACAGTCCCTATCGTATTTTTTGGCAATTTCAGTTATTATTTTTTTGTTTTCCTCTGACAGATTATCACCAAATACGTACACATTAATTTTTACGCTTTCCTTATTGTTCTCAAACAAAGAAATCATGGAAATACCCATCAGCCACGCATAATTGTCGTCGCTGGCATACATTACATTCATATTATCAATATTAAATTATCTCAAAGAAACATCTTTAGCCCCTATGATGTATATTACAGATGGTGTTATTCTCATTTCAGAGAGATTTCTATCAGAAATCCCCTCACCTCGTTCATTATATATTTTGTAACCTCCTTTAATATCAAGGGCTATGACCTCGTCAGTCTTCGAAGTCCACAATGCCCAAGCCTTTTTTCTATCGGGGCGTTTCCACGAAGCCATATAAACATTCCCCTCCCTTGACAATATGGGCCTGGTCGATTTGTTGGGACACATCTTTGTCAGCGTCTGATAAGTATAGAATGCCGGCTTGGGTATATAATCTTTGTGCCATAAGCCATAGAAATCTTCTCCATCATTAGGATCAAGTTCTCTGGCACGTGATTTATACCAAAAAACCTTCTCTACACCACAAACGAATGAAATAAGAAATATTCTTGGAAGTCGCTTGGCAGCAATAGTATCATTCTTCTTGCCTATTGTATTAAAGCAACTGGTTTCAGTAAGCCAAAGAGGCTTTGCTATTTGGTGTCGCTCTAGTTTCTCACTCAACATCGCATAATAAGACAAAAATTCTTCTGGCTCTCTTATTTTATCAGTATAATGATGGACTGTCATGATATCAAAAAACTGAGACACATTCTGAGATAATACAGAATCTAAAAAATCTTTTTCTGCATATGCCATCCCTGAAAACAACACTATCGCTTTCTTATTTTGTTTTTTTATTGTTTGACTCCCTGATTTCAGTAATTCAACATAATCAGTAGCCTTAAACCACGACCAGACAGGGTTTTTATATCTGATATCGGCTTCGTTGATAACTTCCCAATACTTTACTTGATCTTTGTATCGATTAACGACATTTGCGATATAAATATTCCAATCATCATATTGTGCCTTGTTCCTTGGTGGTACCAAAAGACCAAACATTTCTTTCTTGGAGGCGTTTATAGAAAGCATCATCTCGTCATGGTGGCGATATGAGAATGCGCCCTTCATATCTTTCTGAAGATAAGGAGTCCAGTCGAAATCCGTTCTAATCCATGTAGCACCTATGCTGTCTATCATCTCTAAATCTCTGGCTCTTGTATCATATTCCCATCTATTACCAGAACGATTTATATGTGTACATATACCATATGGATTATTCAGTTTTTTAGAGCACATAAACAACGGAGAATAAGTTTCTCGCTCTAATGCGCAAGCATAACACGAGAAACATAACAGAGAAACAACATATAGCCACAACTTGGTCTCTTGAAAGATGTTTTTCATTCTTTCTTTATCACTTTATTAAATTACGTAAATCGCAACACCAACAAAACTATCATTTATTCCAATATTTTATTATAAAATACTTATATATAAATAAACACAATTTAGGAGGAAGTTGACGAAAAGCATAATGTATAATAGGAAAGATGTAACGCCAGGAAATAAGGCCATACAATGAATAAATCCCTCGAAAAACTATCTTGAGTTCCATATTTGCAGTTTTGTTTCTTTTTAAATACAAATATGGATCTTTTCTAAATTTGACGATTACTTTATTAAGGTTTGCAACTTGATATCCTGCAGCAAGAATTCTAAACCAATAATCCAAATCCTGGTATCTTCGGCATTGAGGATCATAGGTAAGGCCCTTATCAAACAAGTCCTTCTTGATAAACACTGAAGGATGAACAAATGGACTGGTCTTACAAATGGCAGACCTTATTTCCTTTGTTGTCAATGGCATCAGGCGTGGCTGTAATTCTCCCTCATCATCACTGAACTCTATCATACCTCCACCTAAAACAACCACATCTGGATGCTCCGTCAAATATTCTTCTTGTATTTGAAATCTGTCTGGTAACGAAATGTCGTCAGTATCCATTCTGGCAATGTAGTCACAATGACAATGTTTAGCCCCCTCGTTAAGAGCCACAGCAAGACCGCTGTTCTTTTCAAGTTTAACAATAATTAGGACTGGAATTTTTTCTTTCCATAAAGTCACAATTTTTTCTAAAGCACTTGTGATAGGGCCATCTTCAACCAATACAATTTCATCGGGCTTTCGTGTTTGATCATCCCAAATACTTTTCATGGAAAGATCAAAATATGCCGGATTCTCTTTTTCAAAAAGAGACATTAAAACAGATATTTTCATTACAATAAAACTTTACTAACATCAAGTAAACACAATTCTCTTTTTCCCTGATAAATTGTATCAAAGTAGATGCGCTTACAATCATCAGATATTCTTGGATGAAGGTCACATCGACTAAATCCCTTGTGTTTTAAATCATGAAACACTTCAAGGAGTTTTATAATCTTTTTTGTTTTTACATTATATGCAACCAACTCCTGCATCCTTCCAAGATTGGGATAACTATCAATAACAATCCAATTCCCTTTCATCGTTGGATGCCCATCTTTTGGATGAATCTGTGTCAATTCTTCACACCTTTCAACTAATCCCGTTATAACATTGATAGAATGAAAACCATTTCTCCCTTGATGACCTCCATAACCAAATACATGTTGATTGTCCATCCAACAATAATGACTTTGCATTTTGTCGTTCATCAGACATTTTAATACGTTTTTTTTTAAGTCATAATACATTAAACGGTCATAACGTTTTTTACCAATATAATAGCGATGGATAAAAATAAAAGAAAATCCTTCTGGACTAATCATGATATGGTTTACGAAATGTTTGCCTTTTGCAAAACGCTCCTCTTTTTCACAATTCATAATCTGACGTATAGTCAAAAGCAACTTCACACTACCATCATTTGTGTCTATCTTCCAAATACCATCACTTCCATAATCATCGAAATCCTTATCTGATAACTTGGGAAGGCAGTAATAACCATATTCCTTTGCATACGACCTCAAACGTTGGTAATTCACACCTAGATAATAACCTTGATTACTATAATCTTGTAAAGGTTTTATGTATGTTCTAATTATATTGTTTTCTTTCAAAGAGTAGAATCTACATACATATTTTTCTCCATCGAAATCATTATAGGAAATAATGTCACTATTAATCCATAAGGTACGAGCCCCCATTTGCCAATTAAATGCTTTAGAGACTCCTAATAATTTCTCTCTTCCTGTCCGCATATCTCTAAGAATAATCGAGACAGAATCATTGTTCATCTCATGAAACAGGGTTCGCCCCTCTTTCTCTGGTACATGGTCATAGTAACCATAAAAAAAATCATTATCACAATCTCGGCTAATTGTTTCAAGTAGGGAGCCATTGTGAGTTTTATAACAATATGGTTTCTTTTTTATAATATAGAGAAGTCTTCTTATATATTCCTTTATTATCATAGGCTATTTCTTGTAAAAACGCATAAATGTCTCTGTTGTCGTCTGATTGTTAAAAATGGTCCTGCAAACATTGATATTTGCATGAAATGATATCATTGCATACTTGTCACCCATAATCCGCTTTATGAACCACCCGACTGACCAGCATGCACTATTCAGCCATACCATCATACATAAGAAAGTGTGTAACCAGCGTTTATTTTCGTCTAGATAAATAACCCATCCTTTCCTATTAGCTGGTCTTGTGGCAATAGCCGTCTTTGACCTTGCGCCGGCTGTACCTCCAGCTATATGATAAATTTTAATATCTGAATCTACATAACATTTATACCCCTGTTCATTCAACAATGTAGATAATGCTCTGTCCTCAGGACCGTAGAAATATCTTTCATCTAAAAACCCGACTTTTTTAAAAACATCAGTTCGGATTAAAAATGCAGCTCCCAATATGTTGTATGTTTGAAAAAAACCATTTTCACTAACCCATTTCTTTTCAGGGTCATAATTATCCTTTCGCAGTTTAAAGAGGACTTTTAGCCATATTTTCCAATTAATTGGAGTCATGCCTTTATACTGAATTTTCCCTGATGGAAGCAATATCTGAGGAGTAAGAACAGTTACATCACTCAAAAAATCTGCTTTCTTCGTCAGCATGTCAATTACAGGCATCGTCATGTACGTGTCGTCATTTAGGACAAAGCAATATCGTCCTTGCGCCTGTCGTAACGCCAGATTATTATTGGCAGAGAATCCTCTTATTTCATTAGATAATATCACTTTTATCCAGGGATACTCTTCGTATAACCTTTTCAGATTATCCTCTGAAAAGAAATAGGCTACTAGAAGCACCTCATACGACACCTCCTGAGTATACTTTTTTATCGAGTTCAGACAATCCTTCAACTGCTCATAGTTGTTCATGCAAACGATAACAACGCTTACATCTATTTCTGTTATAGTGCTTTTCATTTTTTAGTTTCTGCTAAATCATAATATAATTCAATATATTTCTTTGCAATAGGCTCCCAAGACATTGTAGGACGCCATTTTTTTTCAATGTTTTCCCTAAAATGATCCAATAATTTTGGATTATCAAGCAATTTATTCATTGCTTTGCTTAAAGCATTTTCATCACATGGAGGAACGACAATCCCCAGTACCCCATCCTTCACTTCTTCTGGCATATTACCAACATTTGTAACTATTAAGGGAACACCAGCCGAGAATGCTGTCTGTACAACACCACTTTGTGTGGCATCTTTATAAGGACAAACAACAAATAGACTTTCTCCAAGAAGAGAGGTTAACTCTGGAACAGGAATATATCTGTTTCTAAATTCTATATATTCGAGTCCTTCATAGGGCTTAGTATCAAAATAATAGTTGCCTTTTCCTGCAACAACAAGTTTTACATCAGGGTGAACTTTATGAACTTCCAACATGGCTTCTAACAAATGTTCAATTCCTTTATGGGATTGAATCTGGCCAAAAAACAATATAATACTACGTTTTTGATCATCTTTAACGGAAACTTCTCTCATCCAATCAAATTCTCCCATTTTATTTTGAAAGATAATTTCTTTTGGAATGTGATAAACATTCGAGAATTCATCTCTCATTTCCTCATTTAATAAGACAAACCTTTCACATTTTGAAAAAGCCAACTTCCTGTTCTTTTCGTTAAATTTGGTTTTCCCACTGGAATGAGGAAATGGATCATGAACAGTCAGGACCCTTTTCAATGGTAGTATGTATAATATCTTTGCCAATTTTACTGGCGGCCATATAAAATGAATTATAGTAGCATGTTGGCGATACATGTGAATTACTGTCTTTAGCCACAATATCCATGCTTGCCATTGGTATCTTTTATGGTGATAGGTATTTATTATAAAAATCTTTTCTAAATCTATATATTTTTTATAGTTATTAAATGCTTCTATCTTACTTGCTTTTAAAATAATATCCTTTTTTAAAATCTCATCGGCATAAATAAGTCCTTTCTTCTTATTCCAATTAGCCAACTCAAAATAAGCAATAATATCCAATCCTTGTCTCTGTAGTTCTCTTAACAATGGCAAATCAGAATCAGATACACTTAATGAACCAAAATATATAACTTTCACTTTTTTTTCAATCATAATTATACTAGTATAATTCTCCTAATAACATCCACAGTTAAGCCATCTTCTTTGAGTGTATTTGCACAACCAACTCTTTTCCCAGCCTCAACATCATTATTGCTATCACCTATCATGACGCTCTGAGAGAGATCGATATTGAAATCCTTTGCAGCTTGCAACAACAATCCAGGTTTGGGCTTACGACACTTACAATCGAATTTGTATTCTTGCCGTTCACCTTCAAAACCTTTATCTGGGTGGTGCGGACATACATAGATAGCATCGACAAAAGCACCTTCTTTGCCAAGTTCTGTTTCCATTTTGTTATGAATAGTCTGTAACGTCTCCCATGTACATTCACCACGAGCAATTACAGGTTGGTTCGTCACAACAATAGCCAAATAACCACTTTTATTGATAACCTTAATTGCATCTGTTACACCTGGTATAAGTTCAAAATCCTCAGCATGTTGTAGAAAACCAACATATTTGTTAATGGTACCATCTCTATCAAGGAAGATGGCCTTCTGCTTCTGTGAGAGATTTCTTGCCTTTACCTTACCGCTAATAATATCATTCTCAACCTCATAATACCTATCAGGAGTACCCATATCTTTTATATACTCTGGCGTGTCATAGGCATAAATTTTACCAGAAAAGATATAAGGCTTCAAAACATCTCTGTCAAGATCTATCTTATCAGGCGTCTCAGGGTGACGAGGTACGAAATGCCTCATTGTCTCTTGTAACAACTCAGGGGAGATTATCTCTATTCCTGCATTCACACGGTTCTTATAATAGAGTCGCTCATCCTCCTTATTCATCCACTTAACCACACGATGCGTATCAACAGGGTTACCGCCCTTCTCTTGAGGCGGCAGGTTTTCTGTTACCAGCAAAGAACTATCGTATGGATGATCATTTGGGTGCGCCATCAATGATGCCCAGGCGCTTTTTTTATGGTGAAAGTCAATAAAACGGTTAAAGTCTACATCAAGGATGACATCCCCGCACATTAGCAGGAAATCATCTTTAAAATCCATTTTGAATAATGCACCTGCTGTACCTAATGGATGATCTTCAACATAATATGAAATATCTACGCCAAACTTTGAACCATCTCCAAAGTAATCCTGAATCACATGACCAAGATACCCAATTACAAGAGTTATATCCTTTAATCCTTGACTCCTTAGACAGTCAATTTGCCATTCTAATATTGGTTTCCCTGCAATGGGAATCATTGGTTTGGGCACATCACTCTTTATCGAGGCAATCCTCGTACCCTTGCCACCTGCCATAATGACAACCTTCATACACCAAAGATTTTTTCTTCCAACATCAAGCACAAACAATGATATACAGGCAAATGCAATTCCTGTATCTTATATGTCTCTGTTTCAGGAACACGGATGCATATGTCAGCATATTTCATCAGTTTGTTCTCATTAGCACCTGTCAGACCAATAACCTTTAATCCACGAGCCTTTGCTGTAATGGCAGCATAAAGAACATTCTTGCTATTTCCAGATGTCGAAATACCGAGATACACATCCCCAGACTTTCCATAGCCATTCACCTGCTGGGCGAACACTAGTTCAGGCACAGCATCATTCATAAAAGCGGTCTGAAGCGCCGAGTGTCCAGTCAGCGAGATGGCTGGTAACGCCCCCTGCAGGTTCTCAGCTAAAACAGAGCCCATTTCTGGGTCTATGGCTTTCATAGCCTCTGCCTGGTCAGTATAGATCTTGCGTTTCAACTTAAATTCCTTCATCAATTCTCCAACGATATGTTCAGAATCTGATGCTGAACCGCCGTTTCCGGAGACGAGGAGTTTATGGCCATTAGAATAGGCCGACTCCAAAAGATTATATGCAGAGACAATATTATCTTTGCATACAATCAATTTTGGATAGCGGTCTATCAGGTGATTAAGATGTATCTCCAATCTTTTTTCCATTCTTTATCTTGTCAAGAACTGCTCGCCTTTGTTGACACGTGCACGCCAATAGTCAAGAAGATCATGCATGGTCTTTTCAAAAGGAATTTCGGGTTCCCATCCTGTATGAGCCTTAAACTTGCGACAATCAGGGACCTGAAGGTCTGCATCAATAGGACGGAGACGCTCTGGGTCGGTTTCCACTTTTATCTGATCCTTCATTGGTGAATATGAAATCAGAGTATTCAAGGTGTCGCCCACTTCACAGGTATAACTACCACCAATGTTGTAGTACTCACCTCCAATGGGATTACAGGTTACAAGCATGTAGTAAGCTCGTACTGCATCACGAACATCTGCGTATGTGCGCAAAGACTTCAGATTGCCAACCATAACAACTGGAGGAATCATGCCAGCCTCAATCATCGCAATCTGCTTTGCAAATGTTGACTCGTGGAACACATCTCCACGACGGGGGCCGGTATGGGTAAACATACGGGTAGTCATTACGGTCATACCATATGCTTCAGCATAGTAGCGGCCTAACAGGTCTGTTCCAACCTTTGAAATGGCATAAGGAGATGCTGGATGGAACGGACATTCCTCATGAATACCGCTTTCGGGTTTTTTTTCTGCAGGAATCTTACCAAATACCTCAGAAGAGGCACATACATGGATAACAGGCTTGTAATCTTTGTCACGCTCCATCTCAAAATGGATTGCCTCCATCAATCTTGCCGTACCATTGATATTGGTATTCAATGTATCAATGGGAGCTGTAAAACTTGTTTGGGGATAACTTTGGGCAGCCAAATGGAACACGTAATCTGGTTTCACGTTCTGAATCACATGAATCAGCGAAGACTCATCGTTCAAATCAGCATAATCAAAGAAAAGGCGGTCTTTCTTGTTCACTCTGTCAAGCAGATGGCTCACATTGTCCAAAGGACTACGCCAGCGACATACGCCATAAACTTCCCAATCAGTGTTCTCAAGCAGAAAATCTGCAAGGTGTGAACCGACCATGCCAGTCACACCTGTAATCAATGCTTTCTTACTCATAATTTTATAATTTAATAGATTCTAATTCTTTCTGAAATTTCTCTGTAAATGATTTCTCTTCAACTATTCCCAAGTTATAGAGGTATTTACTCCTCATCTGGGTTACCTGTGGTCTGTTTTTGAAGAAACTCTCATCTGGCTTTGAGATAACATATTTTAGTTTGTTCCCAAAATATCGATTCAATTCATCTGCCATTCTTATTCTACTCACCAACTCTGTTCCCGCTACATCTAACACAAACGAATCAAATGTTCTCCAATTATTGAGCAACCAAATAATTGCTTTAATCACATCACTAACCGTAGTAGTATTACGATAGAATGGATGGAAGATATCTGCTGTTTCGCCATTACGAATACAACTAAGACAATAAGAAATGAATTTGTCGTTAGCAGAAGCCACGTATGACAAACGAATACACTTAAAAAGCGAGCTAGATTTAAACTCATCTTCTATTGCCTTTTTCATCTTGCCATAAGCAGTATATGCTTGTGTCTCGGAATCTTCATCATAAATATGGCCCGGAATATCACCAAAAGCCGCATCGCTGCTAAAGAATAATACCTTCACGTCTCTTTTTATAGCCTCTCTGATGAAATAAGAAGTTCCCGTTACATTGATACCCCAACACTTATCGAATTCATTAGCACACATATCTGGCCCGGAAATAGCTGCTGTAAAAATCACATAGTCAATTCCATTTAGCCTGTCGTATTCAAACTCTGCTGGTGCCGTTAACTGTAGGGGCAAATCAACTTCACCAACCATATCTATTTTCACAATCTCGCAGTCAGATATCTGAGACGAGAATGATGTCATTAAGTGCTTGGCAATATAGCCTGAACTACCTACAATAGCAATCTTCATCTTTTAATCAAAAATCAAATTAAGTTCCTTTCTTGGAATGTATACAATTGGGTTATAGTGTACAACCGTCGTTCCCTCATCCTCAAACAGGAAGGGAACGTTCATCAGTTCGTCCAACTCTTTTAAGACTGCTTCCTTCTTATCAGGTTCAACATAAAACAAAAGAAATCCGCCACCACCTGCACCAAGCAGTTTACCACCTAAGGCACCAGCTCTTAAGCCGCGTTCATAGAGATTGTCAATGGCATTATTTGTAATCTTACCACCAGTATTTCTTTTTAACTCCCATGTATGATTAAGTAGCCGTCCAAGGTCATTCAAATCAGAATGTTTACTCTGAAGAATATTTTGTGCATCGTTTACCAAACTTAGCATTTCTTTCAACTGTGCAATCTTATCCTTCTGATTGCTCATGGTATCCTTTTGGATATCAGAGGAAAAACGGGATATGCCAGTAAAGAACATAAGTAAACTGTTATTAAGCAACTTTTTCCTATCAGGATGAATAATAATAGGGGTAACCTTGAAGTTGTTATCTGCAAAATCTATTCTATTTAACCCCCCAAAAGAGGCTGCTATCTGATCCTGCCATCCACCAGATTCCTTGCAAAGTTCGCGCTCCAAATATATTGCATCTTCTGCAAGTTTACGCTTCCCTACATATTTTCCTTTTAGAGCATAGAATGAGTTAAGCATTCCTACAGCAAATGTACTACTCGTCCCTAGGCCCGTCCTTGCAGGAAGGTCTGCCTCATAAGTTAAACGGATTTCATGAATATCCAGCATCTTCATTGCCTCACGGATGGCAGGATGCTCAATTTCATCAAAGTCCTTCACTCTCTCGAAGCGACTATAACACAACTCTGAATAATAAGGCATAAATGGCGGCAGATGCCTCACACTTAGGTAACAATATTTATCGAATGTCGTGGAGATAACACTACCACCATATTCGTTGAAGAACGAGGGCATATCTGTACCCCCTCCAAAGAATGACATTCTGAAAGGTGTTCTAGTTATAATCATTTATTCAAATTATATTTGGGCAAAAGGTATCAAAAGAATTGAGGATGTCATTCATCATCTTCTGATATTCTTTGTACATTATTTGGGATTTTTTTAATACGCTCTCTTTAGGAAATGAAATAATAGCATTTACAATATCAGATGGTACCACATTACACATGTTGACACTAATAAAACTGTGATTTCTCTCAACACCAAAAAGACGCATAATGTCTTCGACTTTGCTTGATCCATTATCAAGTCTCCTATTAAAAAAGTCAAGAGTTCCCCAATTATCTATACTATAACATGGCACTCCATTATGCAAACAAACAATGATGGGATGCATGTTACTACCAACATATCCTGAAGCATATTTAATTAAGGCATACCAGTCTAATGAATCCAAAGGCTCTTGTATATTATATTCAAAGTTATGTTTAAATCCATGTCCTGTTGGCATCGGTAACGAAACACAGTCCAAGCCACTCTTTTTAAAAAAATATTTCAGTTCTGATAACACTTCTGTTGATAGACTTTGTCGCATGAGACTGACTAGAACATAATTTTCTGGTAATTTATATTTCTGTAAACACTCTTCTTTTGAAGGTATTATATCGCCAACATTTTGATTAAAAGCAAAAACAGGATCTGGAGTCTTTGTATAGCTGTTACCTGTTATTGAACGTAGCATATCCTGAGTCCACGAATCACGCACAGAGATATATGAGAACCTAGAAAGAGCCATCTGCATTTTTTTTCTCAAAGAATGGGAAAATAAATCATAGCGAGAGTTTTGCGATGAAGCGGACATCAAGGCTATTTTTATCTCTTTCGGAAAACCATCCCCCCAAAAAGGATTTGGAAACATCCTTTCTGGTATCATTTTCTCAACATATATTGGCTTGCGACGCCCTCTATGAATTCTAGAAAGTAAAGGATGGTGTTGAACAACCGCATCAGAGCCTATAATAACTTTTGTAATTCCTAATTCAATTATTGTCTTATTCAACTCTTCTGGAGTAGAGCATATCTTCGTTTGACTTGGTAGATAAGTATCTGTAAATCGAAGGTGGGCCTCTGCTTGCTTGTCTGTTTGCAAACGCTGGCTAACAGATTTTTGCATTTCTACAGATTGGTAGTTAATCATAATCGGCGTATGTCCACACTTCTCCAAATATCTGTATGTAGAAAGTGCCTGAAGGTTTGCTCCAAAGTTAACAACCCTGTAAAAGGTCAATATCCCGATCTTCATACGAAAACTATTGAATTTTAGTTTTTATCTTTTGTATATTACCATCGCCCAAAACCTGCCTTGCTATTTTTTTTGTCGCAGTTTTTAACTCCGTCACATAATCGTTAAATTCTTTTTCTACAATATGATTAATTTTATACAAGGCATCATTTTCGTCGACAGTGTCCGTAAAACATTCAAATAGAATTGGTTTATTGGTAATTTGTTCTAATATAAATTTCTGATAGCATTTGTCAAATTCTTCTTTTGAAGAAGCGGAAAGGTATTCAAATCCCAAATCTGTCGCATAATGTTTCACTAATTCTGGAGATTTGTTACCATAATGTCCTGCTGCCGCTATATATAAATCAGCATCATCACCAAACCTTGATGCATCATGACTATAATTACGGAATTCAGTACCCCGACCATTGTTAATCAGCAGTATCCTAACATTGTTTCGAATATTATGGTTCCCTAAAGAATTCATATCATAGAAAAATGCCAAATCACCAAATACACCAAAGTATAATTTCTCTGGATTAGCAAGGGAGGCACCTATCAGAGATGACATATCTCCATCTATGCCAAACCCACCAACATTGGAATATGAAAGAATAGTTTTGTCAATTTCAAAAAAGTTCCAACTTCTTAAACTGTTCAAAATACCAAGGTGTAGAACAGACTGCTTAGGCAATTGAGGAGCCAAAGTCTTGGCTATGTAAATATTCGAAAAAGGGACATCTGGAATAGAGGCGGCAATTCGCTCGTATTCATTCTTATAACATTCAATATTTGAAATATTTGATGATACCGAATTTGAATAATGCAAGAAGAAATCTTTCTCCGACATTTCGAAAACATGTGTTAGTTTCCTAAATGTATCGCGTATTTCTCCATCCTCATTTACACGCCATACCTGTTTTGGCTTTATATGAACAGAGGTATAATAGTCTCCAGATATTGAACCTATATGGATTAACAAGTCAACATTCGCTAGTTCAGAAAGATGTGCTTGTGAGAAAATTAGAGCTGATAAAACACGATATTTTCCTTTATAGTTACTTGTATGGTCACATAAGACAACAGCATTGTTAGTAGCACAAAATCGGTCTAAAGATTCTACTTCATCTTCTTTCCATTTTTGATGAGAACTGCAATATATAGCTATTCTACCCTGCGGAATGACTGGATATATGTCATTTCCACTTACATGTGTTATTTTCCGGACTCCTGGAAGAGATTTGATCGAATAGTCCTTGCTAAATTTGCTCTCTAAGTTGATATGAACAGGGCCTCCTCCATTTCTGGTTAATTCTGTCAAAGCTTTATTGACTTTCAGAATACAGTTCCATTCATCATTCTGGTCAAATACCATTGGGACTAAGACACTGCATTTTGCAATATCTTTTTGTATTTGAGTACGATCAAGTACTTGAGCTATATTTTGGCCAACCTCAACAGATCGATGGCAAGCAGTTATCGCTACCACTGGAAGTTTCCTATAGTATGCTTCTGTTAAACCTGGAACATAGTTTCTAGATGCAGTGGCACCGGTACAACTAAGAGCCACTGGTTCCCCAGACTCTGCCGCTAAGCCACAAGCGATATATGCCGCAGATCGTTCGTCAGCAGCAGAGTACATTTTAAAGTATGAGTCTTGTTGTATGCTGGCTACAAACGTTATGTTGGTTGTGCCAGGAGATACGATCACTCTTTTAACCCCATACTCCTTCAACAAAGATATTACTATTTGGACATTACGTTCGACGGTATAATATGTATTCATCTGTTTATAAAGTTTGATATTTTTGAATTCACAACATGATTAATTGCTTGCCGTTCAGTCTTTTTCAATCCTAAGCTATAAATTATTAAGGAGGACATACTACATGAAAGAATTGCAAGAAACAACAATCCTAAAATTGTATCTGGGCATATTTTATTTATAAGGAATGTTACTCCTGTGGCTGCGATAGCGACTAAAATCACTCGATATACGACATTTTTTACAAATAGATAGCCATTGGTATTTGTAAGTTTTGATATCACTATTATCCTAACAAATAGTAAAACGATATTCATGGTTATTAGCACATAAAACACATCAGTAGGGGCACCACCCATTTTTAGCAACACATAACATATTGGCAAATTTAATAGTCTCAATCCTCCTATCCAAAGACAAAAATTCTTGATGGTGCCTGTTGCAAAAATAGCAGTTGTCAGAGTAGTAGAAAGAACTTCTGTCATTGCCAATATCAAAGTAAGGACAACGAACGCTACAGTAAACTCTGGATATTGTTTAAGCCATAGTTGAAGGATATATGGAGTTTTGAACATAATGGGCAAAGCAAGCATCAGCAATAAATAGAATGAGAACCTTGATCCTTTATATACCAAATCGAGACTTCTTTCAATATCATTGGCTGCATAAGACTTAGTGATCTGAGGGTTAATCGCTGTCGTAAAATCCATTACAAATTTTGTTACTGCCCCTTGTACTTGTACAGAAATACCTCTCGCAGCATTTACTGTTACTCCAAAGAAGAGGTTCAGCAAAATATTCACCCCTTGATTACTTAAAATGTTGGATAGTCCCCCCAAGAATGTCATACCAGCAAATCCTGCCATATCACAATACAACGACTTGTTTCTGCAAAACACATATTTAGTTTCATCAAAGTGAATTTTACAGTATATCGTATAAATCATTCTTATTACAATTGCAACAAGGAGTAGAAGGATGCTATAGTATATTAACTGGTCAAAAGGAGAAAATACAAGTAATAAAACAGCAATAAGTTTCAAGACAACTTCTAATAAACTAATGTACGCAAAAGCCCCCATCTTTTCATGGGCAATAATTGCTGCATTGTAAGGCGCACTTAATATGTTTAAAAGGAATGTTAATAAAGAACATTGATAAACCCAGTTAGTTGCATATAGTCGCTCAGATGGGATATTTAGGTGTACATTTATAAACCATAATCCGATTGTTTCCAACAAAAACAGTAATAATAGAGAAAGAGCTATATGAATATTTAATGCTGCTCCAAATACTTCCTGGGATTTTTCATTTTCATCTTTTCCTAATTCGAATGTTAGATATCTCTGCGTAGTACCTGTAAGCGTTGCACTAATAATAGAAAACATGGCAACAAAACCACCTACGACATTATATATACCATAGTCTTCAATACCAAGAGTATTAATAACCACCCTTGATGTATATAAACTAATAATCAGGATAAGGAATGTCCTAATATATAGAAGTATCGTGTTTCGTGCTATTCTTTTGTTTGCATCTTTTACGCTCTCCATAATATCTAATCCCAAAATGCCTTTAAATGATTACCTGCATTAGTATGAATTACCTCTCCCGAAATACATTTTGAAGCATCACTAAGTAAAAAACATGCGACCTCCGCAACTTCCTCAGGCAAAAACACTCTTCCTGCAGCACATTTCCTACTCATATTGCCATCATTACTCTTAGCATATTTTGTCATATCACTCAATGTCACGCCAGGTGCAATGGCATTAACACGAATACCCTTTGAATAATAACGCTTTGACAACGCTCTTGTCAAAGTATTTAGACTTGCTTTAGTCATTCCATATGGAATGTCATAGCACATATCTCCTGTTTCTGAAGATGTAATAAGTATATTTGCTTCTGACTGATTGCCAGACAACTGTTCTTTTATAAATGCTTGGCATAAGAAATAACAAGAACGGAGATTAGTATTAAACTGATCATCAAATCCCTCTGGAGTAACTGTGAGTAAACTACTCTCATGATAACTTATCCCTGCATTACATACCAAACAGTTTATGTTGCCGTTAAAAGACTCTTTACAACTAGAGAGGAATTGCTCTGTTTTCTCAATGTCGTTTACATCATACTCTATAAATTGGCAATTTAATCCAATAGCCTCTTGGGCGGTTTTTAATGTCTCAGCGTTTCTTCCTACTATTATCACACGAGCACCTTCTGCCGTAAACTTCTTGGCCATTGAATATCCCAAGCCCTTACTGCCACCGGTAATAACAATGTTCTTCCCTTTGAGCAAACTGCCATGTATTATTTGAGCGACTTCAACCTCTACGTAATTATATGGCTGGCAACATCTCAACAGAGTCTTTGCAAACTTAGATATTATTTTTCTTATCATCCCTTGTGAAATATTGAGTTTGAAATTTTAACTAGTTTTGGAAAGGAATTTCAATTTCGACAAATATTGTTTTTTTACAATGACCCCCAGAATTAACATTGTAGGATATACACATCCCATTTCTCCTGTCATATTCGCGTAAATCAAATAATATACAACGCATGCTAATCCACAAGAAGCACTTTTTTCATCAAATTGTCTATTTTTTTGTATATATACAAACAAACCAAAATAAAAGAAAGCCCAAAAAAGAACTCCAATAATACCCCTCTCAAGAATCAAGTTTAGAAGAACTCCTTCAATTCCTTCCAAATCAGGATCTTCCAAAAACTCACGCCCATCTTTCCATCCCATGTCTATATTAAAATAATCCTTTCCTCGTCCAACGATCTCATGTCCCTCAACGTGAGTAAAGACAGCCGCATATTGAACCGCTCGCATAGCAAGTGAACTTCCTTGAACATCACCTTCATCTACAAATATACTTACTACTTTTTCATTAGTTTTTTTTTGTAAATCTGAATTAAATGCATAAACAATGAGAAATCCAGACAAAAGAACAATTACATATTTTATTATTTTTATTCCGTAACTATAATAATAATATACAAAAAAAGATATTAATAAACAAAATAATACTGTTCTACAATTACATGTTATCACCCCAAACAAGCAACACAGAAGTGCATATACGCCTACGTTTCTAGGAATAAACCGACATAAAAGACCATACAAATAAAAAAGAAAAAAAATAGAGCAAACATAACCATAATCAAAAGCGAGTAAAAACATACCTTGAACACGAAATCTATCTTGATTTGAATACCGTTCGCCTAAATCTTGGCCAATCTTATCCATTGCTGTGAAAGAGTCTCTTCCTGCTGTCATAGCATTTACAAACTCCGAATGCCCCATCAAGTAATTTAATAATGAAATAAAAGTTAAGACAGATAGCCCTATAAGGGAATACCGATAGATAATATGTACATCTTTCTCTTTCTGTAAAGCAATAAATGAATACGCAATAACAAAATATTTCGTCAAAAGTTCATACTTCAATAATAGGAAGAAACCATGAAGTGAACGGTAGTGGGGACTAAATAATAATAAAATTACTGTAGCTAAACACATTACTATCATTAATCGCCACAATAAAGTTTTTTTTAGCAATGATTTATGTTGTGAGAAATATCTAACTTCTGACAAAAGAAAACACAAAACTAAAAACTCTTTTGACCCATGAAAACCTGGGATTGGGAGATTTACTAGGCTGAAGCATAAAGCAGAAACAAAAAATATCCCCAGCTTCTGTGGCCGAGTACAAATAAACATGCATAAGCCCAAAATAAATAAGATAAAAGAGAAAAGTAACTGCATAAAAGCAAAACTTGAATTATAAAAGGGAAGAGTGAGTTGTAGTGTTTCTTCGTGGTCTCAACGATAAATTATTTCTGGGTACTTGCTTACAAACAAGCGTACTACATGTTTTTCAAATAAAATATCCACAACCAACTAAAACAATTCCTTTCATAGACTCTTATATAAATCTATTGTAATGTCAAATGGTGAATCAAAGTCCTTTAATAGAGGATGCATCATGTCTTTCTCTGAAAGGATGGCTTTATCTCTAATACGCCAATCTATACCAAGAGAATCATCTAAGATACTAATGCCTCCATCAGCCTCTGGATGATAAAACTCATCACACTTGTATTGAAATACTGCGGTCTCTGACAACACAGCAAAGCCATGGGCAAAACCTTTGGGAATAAAGAACTGACGATGGTTATCTTCTGTCAGTTCTACTGCAACATGATGACCATAAGTTGGACTTCCTTTTCGTATATCTACAGCCACATCGAGCACAGCACCTTTGACACAACGAACTAACTTGCTCTGAGTATAAGGTGGACGCTGGAAGTGGAGTCCACGCATCACTCCATAAGAGGACATTGATTCGTTGTCCTGAACAAAAGTAATGGTATGTCCCAAAATAGGTGCGACCTTTTCATCAAACTCTCGTTGAGAAAAACTCTCAAAGAAATAACCCCGAGCATCACCAAATACTTTAGGCTCAATGATGAGAATACCATCTATTGCTGTTTTAATGACATCCATACACTATGCTTTCTTTAAATTGTTAATACAAATTTTGAGAGACTCCGTCCAGTACGGAATCTTTATACCAAAGGTTTCTTTTATCTTGGTTTTATCCAGAACTGAATAACTTGGGCGAGTGACGGGAGAAGGAAATTCGTCCGAGTGGCAAGGCTGGATATCACATCCCGTCTGGCCGGAATAATCTGCTATCATCTTTGTGAAATCATACCATGAACAGACTCCCTCATTACTATAGTGATAAATACCCTCAACAGGATTCATAAGGGCAGCAACAATAGCCTTTGCTAAATCCAGAGCATAGGTAGGTGTGCCAGCCTGGTCAAAGACAACTTTTAACTGAGGCTTGGTTGCAGTAAGATTAAGCATCGTCTTGCAGAAATTTTTTCCAAACTCAGAATAGAGCCATGCCGTGCGAAGGATCATGTATTTACATCCTGTAGCGATAATTTTCTGTTCACCAAGCAGTTTTGTGGCACCATATACACCGGTTGGCGTTCCTTGCTGATCCTCCTTACAAGGTGTATTATATGGTTCCTTACCAAACACATAGTCCGTAGATATCTGCACCAACCAGCCATCAACTTCCTTCATAGCCTTGGCAAGATTCTCAGGTGCAGTAGCATTCAGCCTCTCTACTAAAGCATACTTCTCTGGATCTTCAGCCCCATCCACATTCGTCCATGCAGCACAATTGACAATTGCATTGACATTGTTCTCAACAACTATCTTTCGTATGGCATCAAGGTCAGTTATATCCAGATAAGTTGTTTCTAAACCATCTACCTGATTGACATCAGTAAAGATATATTTATCTGTAGAATCCTTCGAGATGATTCGCATCTCATTGCCCAACTGACCGTTGGCACCGGTTACAAGTATGTTCATAAGTATAACTTAATCATTATCTTCTTCTCCATACATAATCTCATCATCAAAACCATAGTGGGAATTGATGGCCTTTTGAACCTCAGAGTTAACAATTTTACCCTTTTCATGGATTGTATTCTTTTTGGTAAGTTTATCCATAACAACCTCACGTGTATAATCAGGATAACTATCAGACATCTTTCTATTATTTTGAGCATGAAAAGACCTAAGGTTTACAATGTCATCCCATCGTTCACTCAAACGTTATATCGAAGGAAATTTCTTCTTCAACTGCTCAATCTCTTCAGGTTTTAGTTCTCCTGTTGAATAGTCCACAACTCCATTGTGTTTAATGCCATGCAAAATGTGTTGCTTAGCATCAACATCAACTTTGAGCCATTCTGGATTATCTATAACCTTAAGTTCATATTCTTTTTCCTCTGCCATTTTTCATTTCAAATTAACTACCCCTTTTAATGAACTATCTGAGACGATTGCATTTGGTGCAAATCGAGAGCAAAGTGCTTCTACAATAACACTATCACTTTGAGTTGAATTCGGATGGAGCGTTATCTCCATATTTTGAATAGCATCTTTGCGTAATGATATAAAATACTCAGAAAATGGTAGTGGCTTATTCTCCAAATACGAATTCAAGGCAATAGTTCCAATATTAGCATCACCATAAACGGCATTGAATGGCTGGGCATATATTCTGAATCTTGTTTCCTGTTGAAAGGCCCATCGTTTATTCTTGTACTTACCTATCTCACCAAATGAAATAGTTGATGAAGCATGTTCAGAATCTGTCATCTTTATCTTAAAAGCCCCTTCGGTCTTTGCTTTCACATCATCAACATATTCAATATGACAGTAGAATAACTCGGTCAAATCAGATTTGAATGGAAATATAAAGTAGTCAGGATGAAGAAATTCATTCGGGTCTAGCATTGATGTCAATTGACCTTGCATTTTACTTCCATTTGGCAGGGTTAAGTCGCTAACAATGTTTTGTTCAAACATGTCCGGCTCCATACCAATACGTACTCCATGATTGTTCCCAGAATACATTTTCCAAAGAGGAATACTCTCTTCTTTATCTTCAGTCCAGCATGACACAAACGCATATTTACCTAATTTGACATTCATACTCTCTGCCAATTCCTCCAAATCATCCACCTTATCAAGCCTGTTAAACTTTAGTTTACCAGTGCTTAAAATCATGGCCAAAGTATCTATTGTCGTATAATGATATATCATTTTTTATGTTAATCCAGGGGGATTTACTGATATAAATTCGTTTTTATCTTAACTTCTTCTTAATGACATCTATATTTTATTGACGTTCAACTTTAGTTTTAGTATTGAAAACATACTTCTTTATTTCCTCATTTAGAACTCTCATCATTTCACCTTTTCTGTCTATCCTACTACCATCTATATAAATATAGAAAAATGGCTGAACATCTTGAGTATATGAATTTCTATCTGCAGGAAGTAGATTTTCGTATGGAATTGCTTCATCATTTACCTTGATAAGTACTTTATCAGCAAACTTCCCTCTATACTTAGGTGTAGCCTCACAAATCCAAATATCTTCTTCTGCCATATCAAATTTTGCCGCAAGGAATTGCCTACATTCTTCTGAAAAAATCCATGATGTCTTCTCAAGTTTCTTATCACGTAATACTTCAAACTGACTATAAAATTCAGCCTGCGACTTCCAAAGCGGCTTTAATTTATATTGTCGTGAAAACCATTGACTGATATATTTATCAGCCAAATTATATTTCATCAAAGAAACATAGTCATCATCCATTGGATGAATCAGTGGTATATTTTCTTTATGAAGTCTTACTTCTTCTGTCATTGTCTTGACTGTACACAATTTGCACAATGCATTAGTGCGTTCGTCAACTGTTAATGCATTCATATCCAGATGATACGCGGCTGCAGACTTCATTGCCTCAATAAGAAGATTCTGATCATAAACGACAGTATGATGATAGATGACATTCGACTGCTGAAAAGTCTTCACCTCCAAAACCTTACTAATTTCGTTGATCGCTTTCGGCGTAAAACACACCTGATAATGACCTTCTTTATCTAGACTTACGCGTATTGAAGATACTAGACGTTCAATGTCAACCTTGGCTGTACTATATCCTGATGCCCATGAATCGCGACTTACGTAATCCAGTCCGTCTGCATCAATCACATCACCATGAATAAGGTCTATAAAAGCATTGTCAAAACTCTTTGCATCTTTATCTTCATATGGACACCCAATGATCATCCTTGCTACAAGTTCCACATTGCCTTTACACTCATCAATAACATTATTGAACTTGCTTACAACTATGATTGCACTCATAAATTCATGAGGTGTCTTCTTTACTATCTTGTTACACTCTTTGGTAAATGTTTCATCATTTATCAAATCTGTAAGAATCTTGCAAAGATTGTGATCATCATCATTACAATACTCCGAACCGTAATAATCCTCAAAAGTATGAGAGAAAGGAGAATGACCGATATCGTGTAATAAACATGCCAGTTCATAACTCTTAAAGACATATTCTTTGTCTTGCTTCAACTTATCGTTAATTGTGTTAATAATGGTACATAGTATCTGACATCCCAAATGGAATACACCAAGGGAATGGATAAATCTATCATGGCGAGCACTCGGAAATATTGAACGCCCTGATGTCTGCTCTATCCTGCGCAAGCGCTGAAAATAAACGGTATCTATAATTTTCTTGCAATAGGTATCGGGTATTACAATATACCCATGCACACTATCTAGAAAACGCTTTATTTTTTTACTTTCTTCCATATTGGATATATTCTGTCTTTAAGTTCGCTATCTGCTCTCAATTCATACATCCTATGAGCAAACTCAGAACTTGGATGAACACTTATCTGGAAATGAGACACATAGACATTATGAGGATAGTGAAAAGCAAACGTATCTATAGCTCCTGGACTAAAATCACAAGAAATACCAACAGATAACAATTCTCGTCTGACCTGATTCATCATACAGCCATCTATGCAAAATGCCTCATATGAGTTTTCTTCAATGACACAAGATACAAAATCCTCTAAATCTATTCTATACATCCTATTTCTATATTAATCATCCTTTTCCATAGCATGATGAAATCCATAATTCTGCTTTGGATCAGATGCTTGCTCCAAGCACTTCTCTATAGTTTCCGTATAATTATGTCAGGGGTCATTATCATTACTAATATTAGTCACACAGATAGATCAGAAATACTACAATGTCATCTCTACTGGTAATGTTATAAGAAACCTATTGTCTGCATACAGGAAGCCATCATTACCTTCTACTGGGTACGAACCAGGCTCTACTATCAAGTCACCCTCAAAGAAATGAGCTAAGTTTCTTGCTCTATACATGCCAATACCTTTTCCACCTCTCTTAGATTTCCGAGCCTGTTCACCTTGAAATCCTTCATTGAAGATAAGACATTCTTCCTGTTCACCAATATAGAAACTATGCATCGTGAATACAATATTCAGACTGTGAGGCATCCTTTCAAAAGTAATATTGACACTGCTATCTTTTTCTGAGTATTTTACAGCATTCTCTATTATATAAAAAGATGCAACCTGTAAGGCATCATAATCAATATCAAATTTATCCCAAAACTCACCCACATTAATATGTACAACTCTCTTCTTGAACATCGGGTATAACATATATACACTCGACATAACAGCGTCACGAGGATTACCCGTTGTAAAATTTGGCTTGCTATCAGAATTACTAAGCTTTGAAATAACTGACAACTCTGTTTTTAGATTAAAGTTGTATTTCGCTAACCTCGCAATTAAATTAACAGCATCATGGGGGTTGTTTTTAATTGTATCCTCTATTATCTCCAATAAGCCTCTATAGTTCTTAAAAAGTTTATCTTGTGTTATAAAAGCATAGAACTCATTAATCGCATCTGAATTAATATGGACAATGTTGTGCTTAAATGTCTCTAAATCTCTATTTACTATATGAAGAATACTATCTTTGAGTTTGGTATATTTTGTAATAAGTGAAGGCCTGCCATGTTTTAATAACTCTATCAATGATAAGAAGTTCTTAGATGTTTTCTCTTTGTCATCACAGACCAACAAACTACCTAATTCATCACGGTATAAAAGAACATTACGCTTGACACCATCCAATTTGCATATAGTAGATCTAACACCATTCCCGCTACATTCCAATATGCAATTGTGGCAATAAGAGTCAGTGAAATCATCAATAACGGTCTCACCTTTCACATTTGTCAGGAAAAGATTAGTTCTTGGGCTTGCCATATTTCTCAATCATATTACTAAACTGAATTGGCTCAGCATTTTTGGGTAGCCTATCATCAACAACCTTTATGTCTGGATCAAAGAGGTTATGGTCTGGTGTAGCAGAATAAATAATTACTCCCTTTTGCTTCTGATATTTCCTTTTAATTGCAGCTGCCAGCCCTACTCCTTCGTTCTTAAACCCAAGTTCAAGGCCTACTCCCAGAATATCAACAAAGATGATATCTGCATTTCTAATTTCTGCAATATCTAAATTAGCCGTATCACCGATTCTTTTAACGTTCTTCCATCCAGACTTACGCAATGTATTTATAAGTGTGGGTAATGGTTCATCATCAATAAAGAGTATCTGGCAAGTTATTTTCAAATTAGAAGTGCTTGTTGCTTCCTCACTTCCGTAAGGAGTATGAGCAAATTGCTGAATAACCTGATTATTGTTTCCTACTATATTCAATGCTTCTTCGCCTTTTGCTATGGTGTTGCCATTAACAATAACACTTTCTCCTTCACTCGCATTATTAACCCCTTCGCCTTTTAATGTCGGGTTGTTCTTTTTCTTAATACGTGTAACAATATTGTAAGTTGCCCCACCAACACCTACAATGGCTAACAATGACGCTATTATTCCTAATGTAGAATTTAAGAAATCTAAAATTACCATATTTTTTAATTATCAGCCTTATTACATGGAAAAAAATAAGCTGCCAGTAAATCGTCTTCTAAGTCTATACGTTCTTCTTCTGAAGAATTTGGCATAGAATAAAAACCTATGCAATTAGAATTGTGAGTTACAATACATTTCTCTTTATGATGATTGTCATAACGCGTAAAGTAATCTCCTGTTTCACCTAAATAAATATACGAATGTTTAAACACTCCCCTCTCATCTTTATGACGATTAGTAAAAAGATACAAGCCAGAACCTTTGAAAGTTCTCTGTATATCATCAAACTCGTCAAAAGACCAAAGGAAGAACTCGTACTTTTTCCCTGATTTTCCAGTAAGAGTTGTTACTTTATTTAATTCTCTAACCATATATCATTCCCCTCTCATTTCATTATAATATTATGTATATTTCTTGCGCCAGCCGATAAACAATCTTATCTGTAAACTATCAATTCTGACGTCCTTGCTTAAAAACACCTTTTTGAGATAGTTCATGCGACCTTTCAGTAGCAAGAGTGACAAAGTCGAACTTGAGCCACCCTGTGTGTCTAACTATATATTATATTTTGTTTTGACTTCATCGTTATTCCAGTTTCGCTAATTGAGAAAGCATGTCTTTATTTCTTGCCTATCTATGTTTAAAACAGAGTTGGGAGAAGGATTTGCATAATCTGCATTTTATTGCCTCAGATTCAGGGCAAGCCATTTTTGTGATTCATTTATCTGCCCCAGATTTGGGGGAAATCATTCCGACATCGGAAAAACGTGCCTTAGATTCGGGGGACATTTATGCACGGGGGGCAGAAACGTGCCTTAGATTCAGGGCAGATTTATGCACAGGGGGCAGAAACGTGCCTCAAATTCAGGGCAGACTTATGCACAGGGGGCAGAAACGTGCCTTAGATTCAGGGCAGATTTCTGCACGGGGGGCAGAAACATGCCTTAGATTCAGGGCAGATTTCTGCACGGGAGGCAGAAACGTGCCTGAGATTTGGGGCAGGGATTTGCCACCCCTGCAACGTTCTATCACGAATCTTGGGCTCATCATTCTATATAGTAGAGGGTCACATCGGTAAACAGCCAATTTTGACGTATAGCCCCAAAAGGTTGCCCTTTTAGGTAATTTCCATCTAATTCTACTAAATTTTTTAATTATTTTTATGCTGCGTTGCGAAGACAAATGGTCATGGGCAACATAT